>LLEM01000100.1_pt1 | contig 19701 bp, 31 predicted proteins | sample 595841 | NCBI WGS metagenome assembly LLEM01 (sample SAMN02919313, study PRJNA255460) | bioreactor metagenome | biome: chemostat; feature: culture 2012_10.2; material: sediment; isolation source: day64 10degC chemostat 2012 inoculated with Wadden Sea sediment taken from... | place: Germany: Bremen ...
TGATAAATGTTTTCAGGTAAGTACTGAAATCATAGGAAATAAGCTATGTGTCGGAACGAGCTCGGGGGTTGTCGTCATTACGGTTAGTGTCGCCTCTTCAATCGGGACAAATATTATTGCAAGAGGCCGTAAAGAATACCTCTTTGATTGAAACGGGTGATCGGATACTCGCGACCTATTCGCGAAAAGGGGGTTGTGATCGATTCATTTGCCATTGCAAAACAATCCGGAAGTGTGGGCGACAGAATTCAAGTTCTAATCCCTTCGGCAGGTATTGAGTTGCCAGCGGTTGTAACTCGAAAAGGAAGAGTGATTATAAATGGTAGTTAGGATTTTATGCGCGTGGGGTATTGCTGTTTGGATCATGTACAGCCATTGCAGAAAACTTTTTTGACCAAGGCGGTTTCGTCTCTTTAGTTTCAGATAACAGAGCTCACAAGGTGGGTGATGCGTTAACGGTCATTATTGTTGAAAGTACGAAAGCAGAGAGCCGAGCAGGAACAGGTTCCGAGACGAGTATTGATATTGCTGCAAATGTCATTACCACAACAGCCAGAGAGAAAGCTGGGCTCGGCTACGACCGAGACAGTGCCGATGACGCAAATACAAAGCGAGAAGGTAAGTTCAAGGGCCAATTATCCGTTCGTGTCGTAGGTGTGGATGAGCATGGCATGCTGAATGTTACCGGAGAGCAGTTACTTCTTATTAATGGAGAAGAGCAACGTATTGCGTTGACTGGATATATTAGGCCAATTGATGTGAGAGACGATAATACAGTCTTGTCGAGTCGAGTCACAGATGCTCGTATTGTATTTAATGGAAACGGTGTTGTAAACGATGGTCAGTCTCCAGGCGTTCTCTCCCGTATATTCAGTTGGTTTGGATTTTGAGGGGTTAACATGAACAGACAAATTATCGCTGTTCTACTTCTTCTTTTCGGGGGTGATGTTCGATGCTCATGCCTTCTCGGGGCATAAAAGTGGGGTGCATTGACGCGTGTTGAAGGAGTGCGAGATAACGAACTGGTCGGTTACGGGATCGTTATTGGCCTGAGCGGGGACGGGGTGACAGCCGGCGTAGCCAGGCAACATTGCAGTCGGTTGCGAATACATTACAAAAATTTGGGGTGTCGGTTTCTATCAATGAAATAAGCAGCCGAAATGTCGCCGCTGTTATGGTGACGGCGACGATCCCTGCTTTCTCCGAAAAAGGGAACCGTATTGACGTAAATGTGTCATCGATTGGTGATTCACGTAGCTTGGTGGGTGGGACATTACTATTAACCCCATTAAAAGCGGTTAATGGGAAAGTCATAGCCGTCGCGCAAGGTTCAGTGTCAATCGGTGGTTATAGTTTTGATGCTTTCGGAAACAAGGTACAAAAGAATCACCCTACTGCAGGGATAGTTCCGAGAGGTGCCGTAGTTGAATATTCGACAACGGATACGGTGATAAATCCTGATGGCAGTTTTACTTTATTGTTAAAAGAGCCTGATTTTAATTTGGCGAGCAAGATAGCCGATGCATTAATTATCGCGACCCATCTGTGGCTGCTGAAGCATTGCATGCAGGAAAAGTACGTGTGTCTCTAGGCAAAAATACTGGTTCGGATGCATTTAGGAAAATCGGTCAGGTCCAGAATCTTACTGTTGTTCCGGAAACGGCTGCAAGAATTGTAATTAACGAACGGACAGGAACCATCGTTGCTGGAGGCTCTGTTCAAATCGATAACGTTACTATTACGCATGGTGATCTGAAAATTAGAATTGAAACGGACTATCTTGTTTCTCAGCCTGATTCCGTGTTGCTGTATGACCGTTGGGGCGGCTCAGTTAATGGCGGGACTAATAACGAGAATATTCGATCTATTGTTGTGCCAGATACAAATATTCATGTTGAAGATTCCGGTAATAAAGGGGTCACGCTAGCACAAGGAGCAAAGGTTTCAGATCTAATTAGCGCGCTTAATGAAATGAAATTATCCACGCGCGACATTATTACCATTTTACAGTCCATAAGCCGTGCCGGAGCATTACACGGTGAGCTAATTGTTCAGTAAGGAAATTTAAGTGATTAATGAGATTTCAACAGAATTGTTAGTGCTCTCAATGGATATGGAAGCCTATAAACAGCAGGTTGCCGCTGTCAATGTTGCAAATGTCAATACCAAAGGGGTATTCAGCGCAAACAGTGAATTTCGATAACGTGCTACAGCAAATTAGTACCAGCAGAGATAGGAGCCAGTTTGCGATGAATATAGATCTCTATAGAACGATGGATATTGAAAAACTGGCTGATATAAAAAAAATGACCGGTCGCAGTCAGTCATGCTGGATGAAGAAATCCTGGCATCAACTCAGGCATCAGGGAAATACCAGGCGATGGCGGAGTTATTGAATAGACGGTTGGGGTTTAATTCGTATGGGGTATCAAAGGGGCAATAATCATGGCACTGTCAGAGATTAAGGCAATAGCATCGCAAGGGTTAATTCAACAGAGACTGATTGTTGAAGCCGCAGGTTTAAATATTGCGAATGCAAACCGGATGGTTAACCAAGGTACGAATGTACCTCTCTATCACGTTGATGTAGAGAGCAACTCATTTGCCGACCTTGTTGCAGGAAACGATAGCAAGGGGCTCATATCGTATCGGTTAATGCTCCTTTGAAGTCCCATTTTTCACCCACTGATCCAAATGCAGATGTCCAGGGTATGGTTTGGCGTCCTGATATAGATACCACCCAACAGTTAATTGATGTTGTTAGCGCCAACCGTGCTTATGAAGCAAATTTGAGAATTTACAATGCAGCTTCTTCGATGGGGAAACAGATTATGAAATTAGGCAGCAATTAGGGAATAGGAAGTAACAATGATTAATTCAATAGCGCCAATTGCTGGCCAAGAGATCTTTGATGTCGCTGCGAGTGAGTCTATTCAGCTCCCGCAACCCACAGAAACGCACTTTGGCAGCATGATTGAAGACGGCCTTCAGAGTGTTAATGAGTCCATAGCGAAGGCTGATTCAATGACCGAGGCTTTTGCGCTGGGCGAAGCTGATATACAAGATGTGATGTTAGCAGTAGAAGAGGCGAGCATGACAATGCAACTGGCAATAACCGTCCGTAATAAGACCGTTGAAGGCGTACAAGAGTTATTAAGGATGCAGTTGTAATGGAGACACTAAATCAGGGCTGGAAAAACATAGCGCTGCGTAAACGTACCTTAATCAGCATCATCGCCGTCATTATGGTGGTTGGCGCATTTGCATTGGTATGGTGGTTGTATCAACCCAAGTATGGCGTGTTGTTTGCGAATTTGGAGCAAACTGACGCGGCTGAAATTACTCAGCGGCTGAAGGCAATGGAAGTGCCATTTTCGTTGGAAAATGGCGGTACAACTATCAAAGTTGATGAAAAGACACTTAACGAAACTCGCTTGGGATTAGCCTCTGAGCAATTGGCATTAACTAAGCCAGTTGGTTTTGAAATTTTTGATGATGCGGATTTTGGATTAACAGAGTTTGCTCAAAAAGTTAATTATCAAAGAGCTCTTGAGGGAGAGCTGGCGAGGACGATTACTGCAAATAAATTGTATAAACAGGCCAGAGTGCACTTATCTATTCCGGAAAAGCGCTCGTTTCAAAGAGAAGAACTGAAAACGAAAGCTGCTGTGACGGTTGTAACAGTGGATCAATCCAGACTGAATTTTCAGCAGGTAGCGGGCATACAGCGTTTGGTTTCTTCGGCAGTGCCAGAACTTGATAAGGATAATGTCACTGTGTTGGATGGTGTGGGGGCGTTCATATGATTTCTCTGATCCTGAATTAGATGTAACAGGGTCGGGCAATATGCGTTTGGCTTATCAAGAAAAGGTTGAATCCTATTTAGTACGAAAAATCGAACAGGTTCTGGATCCGGTCTTTGGCAAAGATAGCTTTCAGATTGGAGTCAATACGACACTGGACTTTAATAAGATTCGTTCAAAAAAACAGGAATTGACGACTATCGGCAATGACGATGCGGGATATGTTAAGCGCCGTATTGAAAGACGAGATGAAACAAATGAGCCAAAGATCAAGGATGTAAAAAACCTCTCAGTCGAGGAGGAATTTGAGTTTGGTAAAGAGATGATTGAGACTGAAACAGCGGCGGGGTCAGTTATCACGTCTAACGGTTGCTGTCGTCATTAATGGAACAGTCGCGAAGCAAGACATAGAGTCAGTTCATGAACTTATCGCAGCGACTGTCGGTATTGATCCTAATAGAGGTGACCTACTTACAGTTAAAGCTATTCCGAGCTATCGGAAGTTATCGGGTGGTAACGAAGCGACAATTGTTCAAAGTACAGAAACTATTGAACAGACAAAAATAGTCAAAAATATTGCGAAAAGTGAAACAGATGCTCAGCAAATTAAAGATATGGTGTCTGCATTTTTCAAACCTAATTACGTCATCTTAGCGCTAGGAACAATTTTCGTTGTAATTGTGTTAATCGCGGCAAAAGTGAAATCGCAATTAGGTTCACCTAAAAAATTGAGCAATAAAGAACGAGAAGAATTGCTTCAGGATGTTCAGGATTGGTTGAAAATTGAAAACATGACCAAGGAGACCGTTTCGTGAGCCAGGTATTAAGAACAGTATCGGCAAAATTATCAACACTTCATAAGCGTGATATTGCATGGTTAACGAAGCGATTGCCGAAGGAAGTTTCAAGAGAACTTGCTATTTACTCTAAAGAGTTCTCGCACCTAGTGAAGGGGGGAGACCGTGAGTTCATCACAATGATTGATACTCAGTTTCTGACTTCATATCAAGAAGCGATAACTAAAAAGACACGCTTCGATACACTATGCAGTTCATTATCGAAACCGAATGCTGATGAGGCAAAACAGTACAATCAGCGGTTACCTATAAGCTTGCGAAATGAATTAAAAAATAGATATGTATGGCCTTGGATTGAAGGAGAAGACAATTGTCCTTCATCAGAGACATCTATTTATGTTAAGGAAAAATTATTTCAAATGTTGGTCAATGATAATCCTAAATCGGAGTAAAAATGGCCAAGGTAGTTAATTACGTTCGGCGAGCAACTCAAAGTACGGCTGACAGTCAGGCATCATTACAGCCAGTATCCGAGAAGGTTAATCCGGTCAAGAATCTAGACATAGAATACTTGAGAAGCGAAATCGAAATGGAATTGCAGGCGTCGCATGCACAAAAGCAAGCGAGTCTGCTAGAGAAACAGTTCAAAGAGGGGATATAGCAAAGGCTACCAAGAAGCGAAAAATGCACTGCATGACCAGGCGGTATCACGCTTGCACGAGCAGGCTAAGATTCTTGAGCAAACATCAAAGCTATTAACGCTGGCAGCGAAAGAGATCAAAGACGAAAAGCAAATGCAGATCGAACAGGTTAAGGCTGATCTTGTCGAAATTGTATTTGATGTCGTTGGAAAATTGACTTGCGAAGACTTTATTCAAGATACACGCAGGTAGAGCTATTGCTTTCGAATTTACTGGAACAGTACCAATCTGATCATAACGTAAAAATACAACTCAGTGAGTACGATATGTCGTTGTTGATGAACGATAAAACATTATTGGAAAAGCATCCTGAAGTACATTTTTCTGCGTGTAAAAGCGTTGAGACCGGTGGTGTTATTTTGAAATCGAGCAAAGGGCAACTGGATTTAAGGTTGAGTACCAAGCTTGAGCAGTTTGTGCAATTACTCTTAAAGCATGGGGAATCGAACTAGATGTTTTCAGCTTTGCAGGAAGAGCTTAATACGGTTTCGTTTGGCAAGAGATATGGCCAAATTAATCGCTATGTTGGGGCTGGTTGCCGAAGCAACAGGTTTGGATGTGTTCGTTGGTGAAAGGTGCCGAATTTGTTGTGAGGACTCCCCTGCAGGAATTGAAGCTGAAGTTATAGGGTTCAAAGAGGAAAATATCATTCTTATGCCTTTTGGCAGTGTCGATGGCATAACAGTGAACAGCCGAGTTATCGGTCTAGGAAGCAAATCAAATGTAAATGTAGGTCATTCATTGATCGGCAGAATTATCGATGCTTTCGGTAACCCGCTCGATGATAAAGGGAAAATCACAACCGATGCCCAATATCCTTTGCGAAGAACAAAAGCGCATAATCCACTTTCTCGTCAGCGAATAACCGAAAGGTTTGATACTGGGATCAAGGTGGTGGATAACCTGTTGCCTATTGGTGTAGGGCAAAGAATAGGCATATTTGCGGGGGGGAGCGGTGTAGGTAAAAGTACGTTGCTTGGTATGTGTGCAAACAGACGCAGTCAGCAAATCAATGTCATAGTTCTTGTGGGTGAAAGAGGGCGTGAAGTAACTGATTTTATTGAAGATCGGTTAGGTAATGAAGGCCTCGCTCGTTCTGTGGTTATTGTTGCCACATCAGACGAGCCACCGCTTGTTCGTAGCTACGCCGTCTTTTCAGCGTTGGCTATCGCCGAGTACTTCTGTGACCAGGGAGAAAATGTGATGCTAATGCTGGATTCGATAACACGTTTTGCAATGGCACACCGCGAAATTGGTTTGGCAGCCGGCGAGCTCCGACAGCTAAAGGGTACACGCCTTCGGTGTTTGGGATCCTTCCTGAAGTGCTGGAGCGAACCGGTAACTTTAAGAACAAAGGGTCAATAACCGCAATATTTACCGTGCTGGTTGAAGGGGGGATGATATTGCCGAGCCTGTTACGGATACGATGCGTGGCATCTTAGATGGCCATATTATGCTTTCTCGTAGAATCGCTGCAAAAGGACGTTTTCCTGCTGTTGACATTGGCCTTAGTAATAGCCGCCTATGGGAAGGGTTGGTCTCGGCAGGCGAATATACGTTGATAACTAAAATTAAGCGTATTCTTGCCGAGAAAACGGAAATAGAAGAGATGATTGAAATTGGTTCCTTTAAAGCGGGGGGGACTGACACCAAACAAGATAATGTGCTCCGAGTTGGCCAAGAGGTTGAACGTATCTTCATTCAACGCGCCAACGAGCAATGTATCAGGGAAAAGACTTACCAGGAATTGGAGAGAGCGGTTGAAAGTCTCGATGCAAAAGTATGAAGTGAATAGATTGCTATCTCTTTACCAACGAGGCTCAAGAGCTTGTGATTTGAGAGCGAGAGCTATCCGAGGCGAATCTAAGAAGTTAGCAATAAAGCGGGAATCGTTACTTCCTAAGCTCTCCTTGATAGATCAGCGGATTAGTGACGCGTTAGCCCGAGTTAACGATAGAAACGTCAGTCCTGACGTTCATTTTGAATATTTGAATTACCTGGATTATCTCGACAGTCAGAAACAAGAGCATAAAAGGTTGTTATCAATATTGGACAACGAAGAAGAAAAGTTGGTTTCTGAGCTTAAAGCCGAACTTTTCCATAGAGATCGGTTGGGGAGAAAAAGCGTTAGAGGCAAAATCGAAAAAACTTCAATTAGAAGACGCCGAAACCTTAGAACCATGGATTCATCATAGAGTTTGCAGGGATGCAGTTTGATGACAGGTAGTATTGAAAATAATGTAATACTTGTTTATCAGGAAGGGGGGATCATCACTTTTCGCATGCAAGTAAGCTGACTAGTTTTTCACAGCTCCTACATCAAGGTGAAGCGGAAAACTATGGTCAAGAATCTTCGGCAGCTATTGAAGTTATGGTTGAACCTGTTGACCAGTTGGATGCGGAAAATTATCTGCAAGATATATTGGTAAACAGTGATAGAGATGATGTTGCAGAGCCAGTTGAGTTCAATCTGGATGTTGGAGAGATCGAATCTGAAATCCTAATGAGTCATTCAGATGCAAATTCCGTCACGTTAAGTTATCCATTCAAGTTAACTGCGCATGGAAACTTGGATTATCTGGATTCGAAAAGTAATCTCTCGAAGGGAGAGGGGAAACAGGCTCACCTCTCAAATGCCATTTTCTGCTCAGGAAGAATTTGGCATACAAGTAGGAACTAACAATAAAGATCATTTATTAAATAGAAGTGTGCAGAGGAAATTAGATAGGTCTCATCAGCAGTTGTTTCTGAAATTGATGCAGGAGCCATTAAAGACAAATGTTAAAGAAGAGCAGACCAGCCAAAGAAGCATTAATAAATACACAGAAGAACCAAAAGTTAGTGCCTTGGTTGCTTTCTTGTCAAGAAACATTAGCTACATTCGTACGAATGACGGACGGACAAAAGTCGTATTGAGAGATTATAGATCTGACGAAGTCTCTTTGGCCTTGTTGTACAACAAGATAAGAAGCCAGCTACAAGAACATCAAGAAGTTGTCATTAACGGAAAGAGCCAATCGGTTAATTATTAATAGTTAGAGTGAGCAATGAACGTAGAAGCTATCGGTTCTAATTTAACGGTAAACCAAAGTGGTGGTCTTGATAATACCTCTCTATCACAAGAAGATTTTATTCGCTTGTTTATGGCGCAACTTAATTTTCAAGATCCCCCCTAGAGCCTGTTGATAATGCGGAATTCCTGGCGCAGATGGCTCAGTTTACGTCTGTTGAACAAACTCGAATAATGAATGAGAAAATGGATAACTTGCTCATCTTGGGAACAACAGAACAAGCTACAGGCTTACTGGGAAAAACTGTCGAGATACAGTCGTTTGGAAATAATCAACCAGGCGTCGTTAAGGCGGTTGAGTATACGAGTAATGGCCCAAGCCTTACGATCGATACGGGAAGTAGTGAGTACGTGAAGGGTGTTACGATTTCAAATGTTCGCGTCATAACGACGAAATAAGGAGGAAGGTAATGTTTCAGGCATTTTACAATGGTCTTTCTGGATTGATGAGTTTCTCAAAGGGATTAGATCAAATCTCGAATAATGTTGCCAATATGAATACACCTGGTTTTAAAGCTAAGGATGTTTTTTACAAAAGCATAGGGAACGACTGCGGCACTTCTGTAAGTGGAGATTTCCTGAGAGGCAAACAAGGTGATATCCGCCAAACTGGAAATGCGACAGATCTAGCTATTAATGGCAATGGGTATTTTGTTCTTAAAGATGGCTCAAATAAATATTATACCCGAGCAGGTCAATTTACGTTTAATGAAAATAACGTACTAGTAGATATGTCAACTGGTTTTTCTGTCTCAGGCATCGATTCGAAAGGAAACCTGACTGACATAAATATTAGCAACAAACGTTTTTTACCACCTAAAGCCACGACGGAAATTGAGCTTAAGGGCAATATTTCAGCTGATGGTCAATCACACATAATATCGAATGTCACAGCCTTTAATGAACTGGGTGAAGATCTCAATTACAGTTTTGATTTTTCGGATCGCCATTCGATTTATAAAACTGAAAAGAATGCCCAGGGGTGAAGATGTGCAAGTGCCGACAGGACACGTTGGCTGGAAGGTAACCGTTAAGAATGGGAAGGGTGATGTTGTTACGACAGGTGAGATTAGGTATGACGCCGAAGGAAAGGTCGTAGATGATTATAGCTCGATAAAGGTTGAAGTTCCGGGTACATCCAGTTCTGAGAAGTCGTCTATCTCGTTAAGCTTTGCTGGTACCACGGGCTATGCTGCCGGTGAATTTTCGGATATGTCGGCAGATGCAAAAGATGGTCATGCGCTATCTGGATTGGCAAAAGTGGAGTTCAATAAAGAAGGAAGCCTGAAGCTTACTTATTCGAATGGCGATGATCAGACTTTATTTCAGCTGGCACTGGCCAATGTGAATAACCCGCAACAACTCAAGCAAGAGAGCGGTTCGTTATTTTCTGCATCTGATAGTCAAACGATAACTTTTGGCCGTGCTTCTAGCGGAGAAATGGGCAAGATTGTTGGTAATAGTATCGAGTTGGCAAATGTAGATTTGGCCGAAGAGTTTGCTGAAATGATGATTGTTCAACGTGGTTATCAAAGCAGTTCGCAGGTATTAAATATCGCGAATGAAATGATTGAAACATTATATAATTCAGGTCGTTAAGAATATTCATTATGAAACTGATCAGATTTGTTAGTCAAAGCGAGCTGTCGTTTTTGCAAGAGATATGCGCTGACGTTTATGACAAATGGCTTTCGCGTTGGAGATCGCCTCGGAATATCAATGTTCCGTTGAGTCCGAGCATTATTTATAAAGAGCCTGATGGTCAGAGTTGGTTAAGTTGTACAATTGGCAGAGGTAACGCTTTTGTATCTGTATCGGAATCAAGCTTAATTTCTTTAGCTGCTTTAATTCTAGGTGTGGACGAGGCGATTGCTGAAAGAGAATTACAGAAGGATATTCTACACTCCTTGATTATTGATGCATGTAAAGAATTATTAAACGATTTAAGTAATGAAATAGCTAATACAAGGGTCAAGGTATTCTCCAGAAAAGAAGAGCCTATATTCAAAATAGGTACTATAAATTGTGGCGGCTATCAATTCAAAAATAACATTATCGACGTATTGCTTGATAGCAATGTCGTATCTCAGAAATTTGAACAAAAACATGACTTGGTTGCTCGAAACCAATCATTGAAACATGAAATGATTGATATAGAAGCCTTTCTACCTCCGTCTAAAATATCGTTACATGAGCTGCTAGATATAAAGAAAGGAAATATGTTAGTTACTGATACAAAAATTGACTCCGATGTAGACATTTTTGTAAATGGGAAAAAAATTGTGTGGGAAATCTCGGAAAAACTGACGGATTTCTAGCTTTGAAGGTTAGTAAATAGGAATAATGATGAACGATGTTGTAGTAACAGATCTAATGATAGACGAACTTAAACCCCCTAAACGAGCCCCAAAAGTCCCCGTATGGAAAACGGATGTTATAAAGGATGTCGAAGTTGACATAGATATAAGATTAGGTGGGGGCATCTGTTACTATTAATGAGCTATTCTCATGGAAAAAAGGAAGTGTCGTAACACTAGATAATCAACTTAATCAGCCTGTTGATGTTTTGTTAAACCAAAAAGTCGTTGGCAGAGGTATGCTTGTAGCATGTGGTGATTATTATGGTGTAGAAATTACAGATGTCATCGAATGAAAATGTAGTCCTCGATAATAGTCAAGCGACATTAGATTCATTATCTTTTAAGCAAGAACAAAATGTTGATGTGGGGGGGCCAATGTTACTGAGTTTGATGGTCATTATCTTATTGACTATCACAGCTCTTCTGTTAGCAAAAAAAAGAGGCATAAACTTAGTTAAAAAGTGTATTCAGCGATCAGAGTCAAGATGGGAACTGATCGAGAAGAAAAAGTTAACGCCGGATACAAGCATTATTGTTGTAAGAGATCGAGATCGAGAAATAGTGATTGTTGAATCTAAGAATAATATTCAAGTTGTCGATAATCAAAAAGAGGTTTCAAAGGGGGGGATAAATGAAAGCGAGCATTAATAGAGTGACACTATTTAGCATTAGTATTGCTTTACTGTCATTTTCGAATATGATAATTGCCGCAGAAACGTCTAATATGGCTGTTGAAGCCTTAACAGGCAGCGCGTTCACCCTGCTTAATGAAGAGTGGCGCTCTCCTATTAAGTACTTGGTTATAGTAACAAGCCTTTCATTTATACCTGCTGCGGTCATAGCATCAACATCATTTACAAGAATAATTATTGTCTTGTCAATGCTCAGATCAGCATTGGGGCTGCAATCATCTCCACCTAATGCTGTCATTGTTTTGCTTGCTTTGTTTCTAACTTTTTTTTCAATGTCACCAGTATTATCAGAAATAAACAAGTCAGCATTGATGCCTTATTTGAATGAAGAGCAGTCATTAGAATTGTCAATTGATATTGGGGCGAAGGAGTTAAAGTCGTTTATGGTGACCAACACAGATGAAAGTGCATTTTTGTCGTTGTTGGATGCCACAAAGGCGAAAATGCCGAGTAACTTAAGTGAGCTCTCATACATGCATTTAGTACCTGCATTCATGTTAAGCGAGATTAAGACAGCATTTCAGATGGGATTTTTACTATTTATACCATTTATTCTTATCGATTTAATTGTAGCCAGTGTGTTGATGGGGGGGTTAGGTATGATCATGGTTCCTCCGATGACGATCTCTATGCCTCTTAAAATATTAGTTTTTGTTCTAGCTGATGGTTGGAATTTGTTATCAAGTTCACTAATATTAAGTTTTTCTAACTAGCTATGTATGGTCAAAGTAAAAATGATGATAATCAAAATAAAAATGATGACATTACTGATATTGTCGTTTTGTACTCTACATGGGTTCGTCGTATAGCAAAAAACTTCTACGTTAGGTATTACGCGCCTGGTGTCGAATTAGGAGACTTCATTCAATATGCTTCCATTGGGCTAATTGAATCTGCTAAGCGATTCAATAGATCTGAACCCGTACGTTTTACCAGTTTTGCTTATCTCAGAGTTAAAGGAACTATCCTTAATAACATATATAAATTTTCGGATGCGGGGCCATTATCTCTACGGTCAATACCGTAGAGAAAAGGAGAGGTTAACTAGCGTCAAGCGAGAGCAACGCCTAGAGAATATTGACGATTATTCATCCTTGGTTATAGATCTGGCATTTTCTGTTTTATTGGAAGAGCAAGCTGAAGATTTGTTTTTTGATCAAGAGCTAGATGGAAACTATTTGGCTTATCAAAAAGAAGAGAATTTAAAATTAATGCGTGAATTAATTATATTACTTCCATGTGATCAGAAAAAAATCATGACTATGCATTATTTTCAATTTGTATCTTTCACTGATATTGCTGCTTTAATGAATATTAGTAAAGCGAGAGTGTCACAACTTCATGCTAAAGCGATATCAGGGATGAAGGATAAAATGGAATACTCTAGTTTGTACGAATTTAGGGAGAAAACAAATAGATGATATTTGCAATTGTTTCTACAATAGCTGACGAAAAAGAGCAGGTTGACTATTTTATTAGATATCATTTATCTATAGGTTTTGACCGTTTATATCTCTACTTCGATGAGCCTGGTGACCCAGCGATCGATGTAGCAAAGAGCTACCCTCAGGTTGAAGTAACAGTTTGTAATGATAATTGGCGTAAGCAGTGTATAGATTCACTCGCATCTTTGAGTGACTCTGAATTAGAGTTACATGAAGCAGGTTTATATGAAGCAGAGGTGATGATAAGACAAGAGGCTAATGTTCGTTTTGCAATTGAACGTGCTCGAAAAGAAAAAGTCTCATGGTTGTTGCATATCGACTCTGATGAATTGTTCTATACACCGTTTAACAACATCAAGGCGCATTTTTCGGCGTTAGAAGCAAAGGTATTCGAAACGTTATTTATAAAAATAGTGAAGCGTTGATACATGCTGATGCGACAGATGAACCTTTCCAGAGTACCACATACTTCAAACGGAATAACTTCAAAAATAATCGTTGGACTTACACCACAACACAAAGAAAGTTATTGCGATCTTTGGGGACGAAGCCAGAGTTTTATTTCCATTTTTATCAAAATGGAAAGTCAGCAGTTAATTTGGAACAAGACGTTGAAGTTGATGGTGTACATTTTTTCAATACGAAAGTTAAGCCAATTGTCTGGGAACAAGATAGCGCGAGAATTTTACATTTCCCGTCTCCGACTTACTCTAGTTTTGAAAAAAAGTATCGACGACTCGGTAACTTTTCTAACGAATGGCGTGGAGAACCGAGGGCCGGTGACTTCATTAGTCTCATCCATTTAAAGGCAAGAGATGCTTTCTTAAGTGGTAGAGCGAATGCTTTGAAGGTGTTGTTTGTTAAAGAGGTGGCTGTTGATGATGCTGACGTAATTGGATGTCTTCGAAATAGCGGTCTATTAGACTGTATTGCAGATACACATCAGAGGGTGTTATCGAGAAATGAGCTTGTAGCTAACACTTTGGAAGAAAGATCGTCCTTATATGAACGTTGCTTATCACTGATAGAGAATGAAGATCTAGCTTCCAAACACATGTCACAGTCGTTCAAACAACAATTCACGGCCAGTTTTGAAAGACTTGATAAAGTGATAAGGCTGATTTACTCCGATATGACCATTGCTGATGAGGTGATACTTTCCAGTTTACAGCTTGTTGTTCAAGCAGTTAATGGTCGCAATCCTGATTTTCAAAAGCTTGATAATAGTCGAGCGAAAACTGGTGAGTGGTTGAGTACCAATGAAAGAGTAGGTGCTTGTCTTTATATTGATCGCTTTGCTGACAATATAGCTGATTTCCGTTCAAAATTAAGTTATCTACGGGATCTTGGGATTAACTATCTATATTTAATGCCCCCTTTTGAAGCTCACCCAGGTAGAAATGATGGTGGTTTTGCCATTTCTGATTATAAAACCATTTCAAAGCAGCTTGGTGGTAATAGTGAATTTGATCAACTTGTAGCTATGCTAAAGGAATACGATATAGCACTATGTCTTGATTTTGTTCTAAACCACACTGCAACGAGCCACCCTTGGGCTGCTAAGGCGGCGGAGAATGATTCTTATTATCGGGGTTTTTATTGGTTTTTTGAAACAGAAACTGAGGCATTGCAATGGTTAGATGGTGTTGAGGATACTTTCCCTGAACAAGGGAAAAATATCACGTTTAATCAAGAACTCGGTCGATATGTGTGGACGACATTCAATGACTACCAATGGGACTTGAACTATAGTAATCCTGATGTGTTTGTTGCAATGCTGGAGAATTTACTCTATCTGATCAATCTTGGTGCCGATGTACTTCGTCTTGATGCTATACCGCATATTTGGAAGGAGATGAATAGCAATTGTAAAAATCGTCCAGAGTGCTATTTAATTGTAGAAGCGTATCAGATCTTTGCCTCATTGCTGTCGCCTTCTGTAAAGTTAATCTCCGAAGCCATTGTTGCGCCCGAACAGGTGAAAAGCTACGTATCAAGTAATGGTACTTCGTTTGCCTATCGTCCGCTGCTTTCTGCTTCGTTGTGGCAATCAATTAAGTCGACAGATACAAGAATAATGCAGCATCAGTTACAAAGGTGGAGCACGTTACCGCTTCAGTGTAACTGGATTAACTATGTAAATTGTCATGATGATCTACAATGGGTCTTTAGCAATAAATCGTTAATTGAAAATAATCCAGATATCGATATAAAAGCCTTTTACAGAAGTCTGATATCTTTTTTTGTGAATGGAAATGATAAGTCGTTTCCGCGAGGTATTGCGTTTCAAGGTAAGCGTATTTCTGGAACAACAGCTTCACTAGCTGGCTTAGAAAAAGCTATCGATGGAAAAAATAATATTGGTGTGGAAAAAAGTATTAACCGAATTCTTCTCATGCATGCTGTCATCCTCTCTATTGGTGGATTACCTATTATTTATATTGGTGATGAGGTGGCTGAAACTAATGATTATACTTATCGAGAAAACGATAATACAGCTTATGACTCACGATGGATCCATAGGCCTAAAAGGAACTGGAAAGAACTAAGTAATGTTCTTTCATTAGAAGGTTCAATCGAAGCATATGTGCATCATCAACTGACCAAGTTGATTTTTTCTCGAAAGCGAATGTCAGAATTGTCAGGTTACAAATTCAAATTTCTAAATTCCAGCGATAAAAGTTTACTGCTTTACACTCGTGAAGATAATAAGTGTCAGTTCTTATTTGTTGGCAATTTTTCGCCCTTAAAGAAGAAGCTGGTGTTGCTAGGCACTGACAGTGAGTTAGTATTGAAAAAGTGGGAGAATGTCACAGAAGACAATTGCGAAGAATGCTGTTTGCCTAATGAATTAAAACCTTACCAATATTATTGGCTGCGCCGTAAAAAAACACAGATGGAGAGTTATAATGCAAGATAATAATAATCTACTAGACAATGAAGAGTTGCTTGCGTTGTCAAGAAATGCAATTGAACGTGAAGATTATCACGATGCATTGATAAAATTGAAGTATATTTTAAAGAGGGATGAAGTTCCTGCTGGTGTATATGCTCTACTTGGAAGAACATATGCTGCCTTAGAGCTTTTTGATAAATCAGTAGTTGCTTTTAATGAGTTTCTTCATCATCGACCAGGAGTTATTCCAGAACGGTTTCACCTTGGTGTTGTGTATCGTGAGATGGGGGACAAGGAAAAAGCACTTGAAATTTGGGAGGAGGTATTGGAAAAGGCGCCTAACTTCCCACCAGCTCTATATAATAAAGCTCTGTTTTTGCTCGATGACGGCAATGAAGATGAAGCAGTTGAACAATTTAACAACATTATAGAAAATGTTGATCCTGAAGATAGTCATGTGGAGATGGCAAACCAGATGCTATCTACCATTAGCTTGGCATCCTAGGTACAGTGTAGGGGGCACTTAGCCCCCTAACAATTTGTGAAGGTATTCTGTTGAGTCCTTATCCTCAGATAATATTTTTGATACTTTATTTATAATAATTTTGCACGACGCTTCATTTAACATACATCCTAAAGGATGTGACTTTATAATACGTTGATTTAATAGTTGTATTGCTCCTTCAGGATCATTTTGAAATAAGCTCTTTAACTTGTCGATATCGCATGATTTTAAATCACGTTGTTTACTGATTTTGCTTTCTTTTGAAGCTTCTGTTCTTATCCTACTATTCTTTGAACTTGATGACGTGAGAGTTTTGCTTGAAGCTATTGCAGATGTTGAACGTGATACTCGAGTCATTGTCTTACCTTACTGCCTATAAGCACCGAGTAAAAAATCATTACTTGATAAAGAGCTTGAACTAACTGAAATCGATGATTTTTCGTTGGTTACTGGTTCTGAACTTAATAGTGCTTCTTCAGGCATATTTTTCAGCGCGTCAATGACACCTTCCATATCATGACTGATTGGATTTTTTGGGGCTAACTGAATACCTCGCTCTAATATTTCTATCGCCTTTTCTTTTTGGTTTCGCTGTGAGTGCAATAACCCCTCGGAAAAGCACTTGAGAAACTCTGGCGCTTCAGTACTAAGAATATGCTCAAACTGTAAACAACCTTCTGTCGATAAGTCGAGAGCAAGTAACGATAAACCTAGCTGAAAGCGTGCAATATAGAAATCAGGTTTATCTTTAACTGTCTTATCAAGGTGCTCAACAGCTTCTTCAAACATTCCCAATGTAGCGTAAGTTGCGCCAAGCAGAAATAGGGCACTATTATGGTCAGGTTCACGTGATACTAATTCTTTTAAGTATGTTAATGTTGCATCAGCCCTTTTTTGATTTGCGGCATCTATCGCGAGGTGAAATAGTTCTTTATTGGTGAAATCTGATAACATCCGGCTGATCCTTACACATAATGCGATCGTAGTTTTATGGGTGAATAAATGAGTAACCACAGATTTTATCGTGTTTGGAGACATACAAACCGTGCTATAGATTTCGTTTTAATAAATTGATTATTAAAACTGCTACATATTCTTTCGATAGCTGTTGTATTTAGATGCGAACCAATTTGAATTAGGTTTTATGTAAAAGACGATCTTGTTGTTACCAAAATCGTCTTTTCTCGGAAGAGAGGGCTAGCTACGGCATTGCGAAAAAATATCCATTCCTGCGTTATACACTTTTGTTTCTACATCCATGATACCTAGCATCGAATGAAAAATATTGTCTTGTGAATAACTGTTTTGCATTGCAGCTTGTTTAAGGCAAGAAGTGTTAATTTTCTTACTTTGCTTAAAGCCGTCAGAGAACCATGTCATCATCGGCACCTTGGTTTGATGGTCAGGGGGCTAGGCTATATGGCGTACCGTGTAAGTAAAGGCCGTTCTCACCTAAAGACTCGCCGTGGTCGGAAATATAAAAGAGTGCAGTATTATACTTGCTTTCAAGCTTCTTTAGTTTGGCGATTGTTTGGCTAATCACGAAGTCGGTATACAAGATTGTATTGTCGTAGGTATTGACGATTTCATCCTGGCTACAGTTTTCGATGTCGCTACGTGGGCAGTCCGGAGTAAAGAAACGCTTATCTTCAGGATAGCGCTGAAAATAGGTTGGTCCGTGGCTTCCGATCAGGTGCATCGTTAGCATACGGTTACCTCGCATTGTTTCTATATCATCTTCGATGTTTTCCAGCAGCGCCATGTCGTAGCAAGTGTTTCCGTTGCAGAGATCACTCTTTACGTTACGCTTTATTTCTTCCAGTGGGATATTCTTGGCGACATCTTTGTCCCCGCCGTCGTTTTCTTTCCAGAGTAGTGAAATGCCAGCCCGCTGCATGATATCTAGAAAGTTATCTTGATTATTGGCCACTTGCTATCATAACTGCGTTTAGGCATTGCCGAGTACATGCAAGGCACAGAAACGGCTGTTGCTGTGCCGCACGAGCTGACGTCCAGAAAGGAGATCATACCAAGATCTCGGGTATATTGGTTGGTCGGACGGTTATAGCCGTTAAGCTCGTAGTTCTGTGCTCGCGCTGTTTCGCCCAGTACAAAAACAAACAGGGTTGGTTTGGATTGTGCTGTTGCCAGAGTACTGTTACTTTGCTTTGCGTCCAGGCCTATTTGCTGGTATTCGATTGGTTCAGAGAAGTAGGTATTATTGATGTACTTAACCGCACTGTATACATAGTGGGTCGGAATAATCATTTTCTTCAGGTAGCTATTGTTACGTCCTACTGAGCTATAGTCTTTATAGAAGAAAAAGGCGATAACCGCGATAATAAACAGTGATGCGACCATCGAGAGTGTTTTCATTAACACTAACCGAACTGGCCCCCCTTGTCATTTTTGATCTCTATTTTCCAAATGACTAGTGCGGGTAGAGTGCCCATCAAGGTTGTCCATAGCAGGGAGTAGTCACTGAGATATGATGTCGCTTCACTGGTATCTGTTTCAAAGATATTCTCGATCATACCGTAGTCAAAAATTACACCATAGTTGTACATAGCGTAGCTGACCATACTCGATATAATAAGGAGTAGGGTAAAGAAAGGGCGTGAGAAGTAGGGCCAGCTGAATAAGCTAAAGATAAAGTTGAAGGCAGCAAGAAAGAAAAGAGGGATCGACAATACAAACCCGATCTTAACGCTTTCCAGTTTACTCAAAATTGAATTGAGTTCCGATAATATAGGAAAGTTCACTACGAGTGCAAAATAAAGTGCCAATATTAGCGGTAAACTAATAAAGGAGACTTCTTTAAAGGACAAGAAATACTTAATTTTATTCATATTAGTTATCAAACAACTTTCAAAAATTTTAAAGTAAAATAACGGCCCAAACCAGTGCAGTAAGTGCAAGTGTTATGAATACTGCCGCTGAACCAATGTCTTTTGCTCGTCCGCTTAACTCATGCCACTCAGAACCTGTTCGATCCACGACAGCTTCTATAGCTGAGTTAATAAGCTCGACAATCACCACTAACACGAGGCTACCAATAAGTGTTATTTGCTCATGCTTATCAATTGGTAAGAAGAAAGTAACCATTGAAAGTAAGATCAATAAGGTGACCTCTTGACGAAAGGCTGCTTCGTATTTCCATGCTGCATGAAGGCCTTTCATCGAATAACCGCCAGCATGAATAATGCGGGTTATCCCTATTGTTCCTGGTTTCATATTAATCTCAGTGTTTGCTATGCAGTCCATGGCGAATATATCTATTCGCTAACAAAACGATTCTATGAACTGCGGTGTGAATAAAAAGTGAAAATAGGTAATCTGATACCTAATAAATTATGTGGATATTAAATGTGATAATGAATCACCAATAAATACGTGGTGTGTAAGCAGATGTCTGTGGATATGAAAAATGTA
>LLEM01000101.1_pt1 | contig 19680 bp, 27 predicted proteins | sample 595841 | NCBI WGS metagenome assembly LLEM01 (sample SAMN02919313, study PRJNA255460) | bioreactor metagenome | biome: chemostat; feature: culture 2012_10.2; material: sediment; isolation source: day64 10degC chemostat 2012 inoculated with Wadden Sea sediment taken from... | place: Germany: Bremen ...
TACGACGAGAAGGGCCTGTTCCGCAATTGACATCATTCCCCCAAAGCTCATGGAGAGCAATACCTGGCATTATGGCGCTCAGCGGTTCTTTGGGGTATGTGTTGATATAACGCTGTAATGCAAATGTTTGTATTTTGGAATTGAGACCAAGCATGAAGGCTGTGATTTGCTTTGGCTCGAACTGATGATTTGCCAGTGCTACGGCGTCAGGTGTATTACCTAATTTGGCTCCGGATTCCCAGCGACATGGATGGCCTCGATTGCGCCTAAAGAGACATGGACGCTGCGATCTACTGGTGTTCCTGTTGGTTCAAGTATTCCGACAACTTTGAATGGTAAATTATCATGACGGTTAAATGATTTATCACTAATGCCATGGGCGATTATGATTTCGTCATCAAGTTGATAATTTAGCTTATTAGCAACTTCTGCTCCTAGGACGGTTTCGAATAGCCCGGTGAATTGCCGGCCTTCGGCAAAACTGAGGGGCTGTTTTCGACCATATTGATAATGAGAAAAGTAGGATTGGTTGGTGCCGATAACTCGGTATCCTTGATGTGAGTCACCAAGAGATATTGGAATTGACCATTTTACCGAGCGGTGTTGGCTGATTTCCTGATAGCTCTTCCAATCAATATTGTTGGTGGCATTACCGATTCGAAATACGGAATACAGGAGTAGGTTTACTTGGCCAGAACGAGATCCAACAATTAAATCAGTACCTGAAATTGTATTGGCAAAACTGGATTTGGCTTGAGTACGTACTCTTTCAACCCCAAGCAGGAGGGTGACGGAAATGGCGACTGTCAGCAGGGTGAGAAATGCAGTTGTTTTGCGGTTGGTTAGGCTTTGCCATGCTAGTCGAAATATTGCGCCCATTAGCTAACCCCTTTTGCTGCTTGATTTAAATCGTTGAGTGCAATGCTGCGGTCAAATAATGATTCTAGTGTTTCGTCATGGCTAACAAAAAGTAAGGTTGTATCTGCTTTATCGCACTCAGCCATGAGTAATTGGATGAATGCTTCTCGGTTGTCATGATCTAGTGCGGAGGTTGGTTCGTCTGCGATTAATAACTCCGGTTGGCCTATGAGGCTCTTGCAGCCGCTACACGTTGTTGTTGACCGATACTCAGCTCATTGATTGGTCGTTCTTGGCATTCTTGAGGTAAGTGGAGTTGGCTTAACAGGCGTTTAGCCTCTGAATCCATAGTTCCTGATAGGCGGTTTTTTCGTTGATGAGAAAAGCGACACGGTATCAATACATTATCGATCACAGATAGATAAGGAAGCAGGTTGAACATTTGGAAAATATAGCCAATGTGGTTTGCTCTAAATTGATCCCTGCGTGTTGCTTTTAACTGGCTAAAAGATTGCTGCAGGAGGCTAATTTCGCCAGTGGTCGGTTGTGATATCCCTGCGAGTAAACTTAATAAGCTAGACTTTCCACTCCCGCTGGGGGGGCCTTTCAGAAAGACTTTTTCACCTTTCTTTATCGTCAAGGATGGAATGTCGAGGAGATTCTCCGTCTGCTTTGGCCAGCGGAATGTTATGTCGGTGAGTTCAATAACGTTCATAGTTTTCCCTGAAATGGGGGAAGTCCCCCCATCGTGAATGGATTATCGCATTAAGCCAAAGATTAGAATTTAAATACCGTATCGGTCGGCGTTAGCTGTGCAGTGCTTTGGTTTGATTCTGTAATCGCCTGGACGGTGATTGTTTCTGTGGTCGGGAAATGGCGGAACCAGTTAACCTGCAGGGAGGTTAGCTGTTCAATGTTCTCGCAGCGGAAAACATACTGAGCAGAAAATTCACCGTGGCCTGCATGGCTGTCATGGTCATGCTCGTCGTGATCGTGTTCCGCATGGCTGTCATGGTCATGCTCGTCGTGATCGTGTTCCGCATGGCCGTCATGGTCATGTTCATCATGATCGTGTCCTGCATGACTTTCATGGCCTTCATCAGCCGTCAATGTTTCGGTGACATGGACGTCGGTCAGTAGGCAGTTTGATGCCGAGGAGAAAGCAATGAGTTCTCCGGCATTGTTAAGCTGTGCAATCGCGCCTTCTAGTTGCAGTTGTTGTTGCTTGTTGCTTGGAGCATGTTCAAAGCCAACAACATCCGCACCCGGGGGGGCTGTGATCTCCATCAGTAAGTCTTTGCCGTCTTGGGCAATGTTGAATTCAACGACACCGTGTACATGAGCGTCGTGCTGGCGAAAAGCGTCTTCTGCTGATGCAGTGGTAGACATTGTCAGTGTGCTTAACATTAGTGCACACGATGAGAAACGGTAAGGGAAAGTCATGATAACTCCTGTCTAAAAATAATAGTGAATATATGAATTTTTTAGTATCAGGCTGTTATCGGTGGTGATCTGGCTAATGGAGGCGAGGGGGAGCTATAGCCTTTTAGAACGATTGCTTTGCGACTATGTTGTGCAGGCATTTGAGCCGGCAAGGAATCGAATTCAATAACCGTGGTTGTATCGTGCACCAAGTGACAGATACTGCATTTCTGCACATGATGATGGTTGCTGTCTATTTCAAATTTATGCAATACCTTTAACGGCCCAATCACGCAGATTAAACCGATACAGAGTATTGCACAGAGGTGTAACCACCGAGAGTTGAAACGGAACACTATAGAAACAAAAGCCATCACCAAATCATAAGTGTAATAATATAACATTACTTTTTGCTGTTGGTCATGGCTTTGTTGTTAACGAGAGGGGATTTGTTGGAGTTCGTTACAAATTATTTTTAACTAAGCCAAGTGCTTGCTCGACTTCCGAAGGATTGAGCTTTCCTTCTTTGACAAACAATACTTTGCTTTCCTGGTCCAAAACGATGATTGCCGAGTTTTCTTCTTGAAGCTCCCAGGTTGCATGTACATTGCCTTCGGCATCAAGCACCATGGAAGACCATGAAACTCACGTTTACTGTCTTCTGCCGATGATGCGACAAAACCGCCGGTTCCCCCAGATCGCATCATCCTGGTTGATGATAGTTGTTGTTTGATATTTATCAGTCGGTAAGCTTGCAGCGGTGATTGCCTGCATGAGTTCTGTATTCATTTCTTTCGCGGAGCTGCGGCCAGCGATTGCCTGAATAACCCGAACCTTACCTGCTAGCTGCGAGCTACTCCAGTTCTGATAGGCTATATCATCTCCCTGTAAGGTGATTTCGCCTTTGTCTGATACTGTCGCGGTTGGGATTGTTTCGCCAACCTGGATAGTATGGGCCGATGCAAGGCCTGGTAATAATGCAGCAAGTAAAGCAATCATTGGCTTCTTATTCATTGTATTTATTCCATTTATTGTTAGACGCTCCATTATCTTAGAACAGCTAGAGATAACTGGTAAAACCAGTAGAGAATAATTGAACTGAATCACTAAATATTCGACATTCTACTGGGCGTATAGGTGTGTTCTCCGAATAACTAGGGCTAGCTTTCTATGCACTTGCGATAATTCTGTTCTACAGTGGTTACTTGGCTTGATGCAACTTTCAGGGATATGTTACTAAGTATGGCAAGCAAGTTGCTTTAATTTAGACGGAAGATTGAAACATTATTGATATGGCGGGGGGGTCTATTGCTTTATCAGTGTTGCGAGGGATATATGCTAAGAGTTTTCAAACATTATCGTCCAAATCAGGTTGCACGCTACGTAAAGAGTTACTTTCGTGGTCGGTTATTTATTATGGGGGTCGGCGGATTTGAATTTGATTGCGGCCGCTTACTGCCGCCTAAAAAACAGGACTTAAAAGCGCTGAATGTGCTTTCTGAGGTAAATAGGGAAATCCAGTTACTGGCCGCTGAAGCGGTATAGCCAGAGTCAGGTTCAAACTCTAGCTATGGGACTATGGGACTATGGGACTATGGGACTATGGGCTCACTGGGGAGGCAGGCATACTCCTGTTCCACCTAAACCGCAATATCCGCCGGGATTTTTCGCGAGATATTGCTGATGGTAATCTTCTGCAAAATAATAGTTGCCAGTAGGCTCAATCTCGGTGGTGATGTCATGTGGAATTTGCTGTTGCTTCAAGGCTTCCTGATAGTCACTCTTGCTTTGTAGTGCCTGCTCGAGTTGAGGCTGGGAAGTCGTATAAATAACAGAGCGGTATTGCGTACCCACGTCATTACCTTGTTGCATCCCCTGGGTTGGGTTATGGTTTTCCCAAAATAGGGAGAGCAGTTGTTGCAGTGCTACCTGGGTTGGATCAAAGAGAACACGGACCACTTCGGTATGACCTGTTTTTCCTGTGCAGACTTCTTCATAGGTTGGATTTGGCGTAAACCCGCCGCTATACCCTACAGAGGTGCTGTAGACCCCGTCGAGTTGCCAGAATAACCGCTCAGCTCCCCCAGAAACAGCCCATACCTACGATAATCTCCTCTAGCTCCTGTGGCTTATTATCATTAATCGGAGTGCCATTGACAGCATGTAGCTGAGAGGGAAGAATCGGCGTCGCTCTGCCTATGAGTGCCGCTTCTGGTGAGATCATGATTTGTTTCTTTGCTGACATTGTTATTTCCTTTTACATTGTCTTTACAGAGAAAGTAGAGGAATCTTGGCAGACAATCAATATAGATTGATTTACATCTATTTAATGTTGGCACTTATGGCTGCCCTTTGTCAGAATTATTACTGCGCGCGACAAACAAAAAGAAAGCTTTTATTAGTGAAGCCAAATAAGAATGAATAAAAACGTTAAGCGGTTTAGCCTTACCGCAATTGCTGTTGTTGTTTCTGCTCCGGTCTTGGCAGGTACAACACTGGCCATTAAGGGGGGGTTAAAAGGAAGCCTGAATGATAATGTTGAGGCCTATGTCTCAGCCATTCCTGAAGATGATTACAGCATTTCTATAGCTTTCGCGAACAGTTGGAAGGCGAGATCAAAGACGCCCTGAAAGCGTTGGGGCGCTACCAGCCTACATTTTCCTATCAGGTTGAGAAGGATGGAAAAGACACTGAGTTGACCGTGACTGTGAATGCCGGACCGAAAACAACAATAGCAAGAAGTGACATCCGCATTACAGGAATGGCGGAGGCCGATGTGGATTTCCTTGCCTTGGTCAGAAAAAGCGGACTCGGGTTTGGCAAAACGCTGAACCATGGGAAATATGAATCGTTTAAGTCTTCTTTGAGTAGCATGGCATTGCGGAAAGGCTATTTTGATGCAGAATTAAAGAAAAGTGTATTGGAGGTTGCGCCAACCCGTAACGAAGCTTTTATTACTATCGAGTTTGCGGCTGGACAACGTTATAACTTTGGTAAAACGCTGTTTACTGGCAGTCAGATTGAAGAAGACCGACTGCAGTCTTTGATCCCTTATGAAGAAGGGGGATCCTTATCTTGCGTCTACCCTCGGCGAGTTTAATCAGCGATTATCAAATGTCGGGTGGTTTTCATCGATCTTTGTCGGCGGTGATGTCGCAAACCTCAAGGACAATAGCGTACCGGTTAAAGTGGCTCTGGAACCACAGGTCAGAAACCAAATTGAAACCGGTATTGGTTATTCAACCGATGTTGGCATGCGTCTGAAATTCAACTGGCGAAAGCCTTGGATTAACAGTGCTGGCCACAGCCTCAATGTAAAGACCGAACTCTCAAAGGTACAGCCCAAAATTGAGGCAACCTATAAAATTCCTCTTGATGATGTCTTAAATGATTACTATCAGGTTATTGGTGGTATTCGATATGTGGATAACCATGACACGGTCAGTACTGAATATAACCTTGGCCTTGAACGGCACTGGCGTCTTGAGTCGGGTTGGAAGCGGGTAGCCTCTGTGCGTCTGCTTTATGAAGATTACAAGCAGGGGGGCAGATGAGAGCGGTGTATTGGCTATGGTACTTCCGGGGGGGATTAGCTATGACAAAACCCGGCTACGTGGCGGTGCCATGCCAACATGGGGGGGAGACAAACAGTTAATCTCGATTGAGTATTCCGACCCGGCCTTTGGTTCAGATACTCGGTTGGCGAGATTTAGGGGGGGCGAAGCGCCTGGATCCGCAGTTCCGGTAAGGATCATCGCGGCCTGCTGCGAGTTGATGGTGGTGCGGTTATTGCTGATCGGATAGAAGATGTGCCGCCATCACTGCGTTTCTTTGTCGGTGGCGACAATAGTCTTCGAGCTACAGTTATGAGTCGATTGCGCCGAAAGATAGCAAGGGTGAGCTGCGTGGAGGTACCTACATGCTGACCTCGACTCTTGAATACCAGTATCGTGTTTACGGAAACTGGTGGGGGGGAGCGGTCTTTTATGACTATGGTTCCGCCTGGATTGATACCCCGGATTGGTACCGAGGGGTGGGTACCGGTGTGCGATGGGCATCACCGGTCGGGCCTATTCGTCTTGATTTTGCATGGGGACTTGAAAAGGATAGCGATAAGTTCCAGCTTCATTTTGTTCTGGGGCCTGAAATATGATCTGGGTGAAACGTATAGCACTAGGGTTGTTGGCACTGTTATTGGTATTGGTGATTGCCATCGCGTCGCTGCTGTATACTCCGGCAGGCGTTAAAGTGGCCGTTTGGGGGGCGCAGAAGGCTCTTCCGGCATTATCGGTGGCAAACAGCTCGGGTAGCTTGCTGAAAGGCTTTGCGCTTGACCAAGTGAGCTACAAAGACTCGCATCTTGACTTGGCAGCCGACAATCTGACACTGGTTATCGAAGATAGCTGCCTCCTTATCCCTGCCGTTTGCGTGACAGAGCTAGGTGTCTCGGGCGTTCGTTTTGCAATGCCGGAGCTGCCTCCGTCACAGTCAGAAGTTGAAGATCTGGATACTGACTCTCAGCCAGTGACTGAAATTGTGATGCCGCTGCCTATCCGCGTTGATAGAGTGGCGCTTGATGATATTGAGCTGGATGTTCTGGGCAACAAGGTTGTCTGGCAGCATTTCTTAACGGCGGCTGAAATCACTGGGAGTCACTTGGTCCTGAAGCCGACTGAGTGGCGGGATATCGAGCTAACACTGGCTTCTGCTTCCGGTGATGACAGCACGACAAGCAATACAGATGCCGAGCCAGCTCGCGAGCCTGTGGTATTGCCAGAGGTCGTACTGCCTTTATCCTTTGATATTCAGCGCTTCACCGTGAAAAACTTTATCCTGAACGGTGAGTCTTCTCAGCGAGTAAATCTGCTGGATATTGCTGCAACGGCAACAGGCAGTGATGTGTCACTGAGCAAGTTGATACTGGATATCCCGCAGGCCAAGCTAGATGCCACTGCCGATGTTTCGCTGGCCGGTGATTACCCGCTTCAGCTGGAAGCAGGGCTTGATATTGCAATGACCCCCCTTGAGGGACATAACCTCAAGCTCAAGGCTGGCGGTTCATTGGCTAAGCTGGCGCTTGATGCCAGCCTGAAAGGTACGGTTGATGCATTGCTGAGCGGCAAGTTGTCACCGCTGGATCCGACGTTGCCTTTCGATCTTAGCCTGTCCAGCAGGCATATTCAGTGGCCGATTGATAAGGAGGCTGAATTTGAAGTCACAGATACGGCATTAACTGCAGCGGGAAGTTTGGACGGGTTCAAGTTCAAGCTGAAAGCCGATGTTGATGGAGCGCCGATGCCAGCTGTTGCGGCAAATTTATCGGGGGCAGGGGGGATTTGACTCAGGTAATCTTGGATAAACTGGTTGTCGATACCCTCGGCGGCACGATTTCCGGTAATGCCAAGGCCAGTTGGAAGGAGTTGGTTAACTGGCAGGGGCAGCTAGATTTTAGCCATATACAGCCCGGGCTCGAATGGCCGGATGCCAAAGGGGATCTCAGCGGTAAGCTGCGAACGTCTGGTGGCCTGACCAAGCAAGGCGGCTGGTTTGTCAGGCTTCCTGAGCTATCCGTAGACGGAGTGGTGCTCGAACAGCCATTTATGCTTGATGGTCAGCTTGATGCCAAAGATACCGCCGGCAAGGGAGATATTGAGCTGGTTACCGATCGTCTGAGGTTAAAACATGGGCCGAACGGACTGACGGCAAAAGGATCCTTGAGCAAAGAATGGGCGATGTCTGCGCAGGTTGATGCCCCCCCGGACTTGGCCCAGTCGTTACCGGATTTGCGTGGACGCATTCAGGGAGCCTCGAGCTGTCGGGAAAACTTGCCGAACCGGATATTGATCTTCAGTTGGACGGGGGGGAGGCGCTGGGTTGGCAGGATCAGGCTAGCTTCAGCAGTTTGCACTAAAGGGGGGGCGGGGTAACACCAATGCCGGCGCTAAAGGCTGATGTGAGACTGACGGCATCTGAAGGCAAATACGATACGTTCAAGCTTGATGAGTTAGCCTTGGTCTTCAAGGGGGGGACCGAAGCTCAGCACCGTCTGACACTGAATGCCGATGCCCAACCCGTGAGCGCGAATATCAGTCTTGAAGGCAAGCTGGATCGCAAGACTGGGTGGCAAGGGGTATTGCAGCAAGGTGAAATTGATACGGAAATTGGTCCATGGCAGCTAAACCGTCCAACGAAGCTCGGTTATAACCTCAAAACACAGTTAGTGAATGTTGCTGCCCATTGTTGGCAGCAGGAAGCATCCTCATTATGCCTAACCGAAGCGTTGGAAGCCGGAACATCGGGCCATGCTAAGGTCGCCATCAACAGTTTTGGTTTTGAGCGTATTGCACCGTATATCCCAGATTCCGTGACGTTGCAAGGTGGAGTTGATGCCAATATGGAAGCAACCTGGGCTCCGGAAGCTTCTCCTTATGTGAAGGCGCAGATCCGGTTGCCTGCGGGCTCTGTTTCTCAGCAAGATGATCCGGAAGCTCCGGCGCTGATGGTCGGCTGGGGACAAGGTGACGGTTAACGCCGAGATGAAGCAGGATATCTTAAATGCCGACTGGATGGTGGCAGTGAAAGACAATGGTGATATTTCGGGGGAGTGCAACGGTGACTCAGTTGACCGGTGAGCAGCAGTTGGAGGCGAGGCTTAAGATTAATCGCTTTATGCTCGGTTTTCTGGCGCCCTTGATTAAGGGGTATGAGCAATTCGACGGCCAGATCGATGCTAATCTGGCAGTCGCCGGTCCGGTGATGCATCCCGCTGTGAATGGCGTGTTTGAGCTGACAAAACTAGAAGCTGTCGGGCGTAAGGTTCCACTTGATGTCGAGAAGGGGGACATTACCGCGACGTTTAACGGTTACAATGCGACGTTGCACGGCGACATCATTACCCCCCCTGATGGCAAGCTGCTGTTGCGAGGCAGTGGCGATTGGCAAGACTTGGCGAAGTGGAAGTCAGAGCTGCAGGTTAATGCCCGCGATCTTGAAGTCACTATGCCGCCAATGTTAGCACTGAAGGTCTCGCCGGATCTGACCATCAAAGCGGCACCTCAATATGCCGAGATCACTGGCAATGTGGCCATTCCGTGGGGGCGGATAACGATTGACCAGCTACCAGAGTCGGCGGTGTCAGTTTCTGATGATGAAGTACTGTTAACCGGTGACTTGCAACCTATTGAGGCTGAACCGGTAATGCCGTTCGAAATAAAAACCAATATCTCAGTAAATATTGGTAAAAACGTAAAACTGTCGGCATTCGGATTGGAGTCTAGGCTGGTCGGTGAGCTGAATGTGCGCCAGAAGGATAAGGGGGCCACTCGTGTACGGTGAAGTGAACCTCCGAGATGGTACTTATCGCTCTTTTGCCCAGGAACTGGTGATCCGCAAGGGGCAGATTCTGTTTAATGGTCCGGCTGATCAGCCTTATCTCGCTATCGAGGCAATCCGGGATCCTAACAATGTTGAGGATGATGTGATTGCCGGGATTCGGGTAAGCGGCCCTGCTGATGAGCCGACCGTGGAAATATTCTCGGATCCGGCGATGCCGCAGCAAAATGCGCTGTCTTACCTGCTGCGTGGTAAGAACCTTGATACTGAGTCCAGCGGTGGTGGCAGCGGTGATGCGATGACGACGGCGCTGATCAGCATGGGGCTCGCCAAGAGTGGCCAGCTAGTCGGTAATGTGGGTGAAGCCTTTGGTGTTCAAGACTTAGCATTGGATACTACCGGTTCCGGTGATGACTCTCAGGTGACGATTAGCGGTTATATTGCCCCCGGGTTTGCAGGTTAAATATGGTGTCGGAATTTTCAATTCAATTCCAGAGTTTACGGTTCGATACCGGTTAATTACAGATCTGTATGTTGAGGCAGTCTCTGGCCTCGATAGTGCCGTCGATTTACTGTACCAATTTGAGTTTAACTAAAGGGACGTGTTGTTGTGGCAAGAGTGTTTGTTTACGGTACGCTAAGGACAGGACAGTCCAATCATGACTTGTTAGGGCAGGCCTCCAAGTTGGGGAGTCTGCCAGCTTGCGTCAGGTTATTTGCTATTCAACCTTGGTTGTTATCCAGGGGCAAAAAGAGCAGCTTGAGCAATACCCCGCTGTATGGTGAAGTCTATGATGTTGATAGCAATACAATGGCGTTACTCGATCAGCTGGAAGAATACCCTGAGTTGTACACTCGTGAATTGGTCGATACGGAATTCGGGGGGGTAGCCTGGATCTACCTTTACTGCCTTTCTATTCTCGATTTACCTTTGATCCAGAGTGGTGACTGGTGTCGAAAGTGAGGCACTTAACAGATGAGTTGTGCCTGTCTTGTCTACTCTGGGTGGGGGGTCTCGTTAATATTTAGGGGACGTGGCATTGCTTCGAGCAGTGCCTCATAGCTTTCGCCGTTATAGATATAGAGGTAGCCCCTGCTGCTTGATTGCTTCTTCTGCGATCCCCGAGCGTCGGCCGGAGCGGCAATAAAGAAAGATTGGTTGGGTTTTGTCTTTTGCTATTGAAGGCAGCCTGTCGATTTCATTAAAGGGAATATTGATTGATTTAGGCAAGTGACCAGCAATAAATTCTTCATTGGTGCGAACATCCACAATCAGTGGATTTCCCTGCTGATGCAGCTGCCAAAACTGTTCAGGTGTAACCACTTCTGCCTGAACCGGAGCAGCAAGCAGAATGGTAAATAGTAATAATTGACGTATTTTGCTTCGCATTTTGCGTGGATAGCCTCTGATATTAATATCGAGTATTGTAAACGCCCCTAGTCAGAGAAGGAGCGTTTTCTTAAAGAACTGAACAGCTACTTCCCTTGTGCCCGTCTAAAAGATTCCATTATTTCTTCTTTTGCGGCGGCAGCATCTTCCCAGCCATCGACTTTCACCCCATTTACCGGCTTCGAGCTCTTTGTAACGTTCGAAGAAGTGAGTGATTTGAGCTTTTAACAGTTCAGGTAAATCATTGACGTCCTGAATATGATCATATTCCTTGCTGAGCTTAGTATGTGGTACCGCAACCACTTTTGCGTCTTCACCTGATTCATCTGTCATCTTAAGCACACCAACCGGACGGCAACGGATCACTGAACCCGGAACAAGAGGGTGTGGAGTTGGAACCAGTACATCGACCGGATCGCCATCAAGTGACAGAGTATGGTTTACATAGCCATAGTTACAAGGGTAGAACATCGGCGTAGACATGAACCGGTCGACAAATACTGCGCCAGTGTCTTTGTCTACTTCGTATTTGATGGGATCGGCATTCGCCGGGATCTCGATAACAACATAGATATCTTCAGGGGATGTCCTTTCCTGCTGGCACCTGATTAAGGCTCATGATGTGTTCCTTTTAGTGAGTTAACTAATTGTTGACGATGTAAGAATTATAATACCAACTTTGTTAACGAGTTGTCTATTTGGTGACCGTTTAACCCAAGGGTGATGGTTGGTAGGTAAAGGAAGGTTGGCAGATAAAGAAACAGGCTGCCGTAGCAGCCTGTTTTAGTCGGGTGTTTTAATCGGGATTAGTGCTGTTCAGGAAATTCTTCGATGAAAGATTCTACATTGCGAACCATGTTGGTTGAACCAACGAAGAATGGTACTCGCTGGTGGAGCTCTGTCGGTTTGATATCCATGATCCGTTTTTTACCATCAGATGCCAGACCGCCTGCCTGCTCAATTAAAAATGCCATTGGGTTGCATTCGTATAGCAGGCGCAGCTTGCCATTGGGATGGGTTGCTGTGCTTGGATACATATAAATGCCGCCCTTGAGCAGGTTGCGATGGAAGTCGGCAACCAGAGAGCCAATATACCGAGAGGTATAAGGACGGTTATCATCAGGTACGTCTTCCTGACAGTGCTTGATGTATTTCTTCACCCCCATAGGGAAGCGGATATAGTTCCCTTCGTTTATTGAGTAAATTTGGCCATCTTCCGGGATCTGCATGTTTTCGTGCGACAGGCAGAATACACCCAGCGAAGGGTCATAGGTGAAGCCATGAACGCCATTTCCTGTGGTATAAACTAGCATGGTCGAAGAACCATAGATGATGTAACCAGCAGCAACCTGGCGGTGTCCCGGCTGAAGGAAATCTTCTTCAGTAGGAGGGGGTGCCTTCAGGGGGAAACACGTCGGTAAATCGAGAAAATAGTACCTACGGAAACGTTTACGTCAATGTTCGAAGAACCATCTAATGGATCCATTAAAACAACGTATTTCGCATTGAGGTTTAGCTCTTTGTTGAAGGCAACGGCTTCGTCTTCTTCTTCACTGGCTACACCACACACTTGATCTCGGGCTTCAAGTGCCGCTTTGAATTTATCATTGGCATAGACGTCGAGCTTTTGCTGATCTTCACCTTGAATATTCTCGCCGCCAACCGATCCTGTAATATCAACCAAGCCAGCCTTGTTGATTTCACGGTTCACGATTTTAGCCGCAAGCTTTATTGATCCCAACAGTGAGGAAAGCTCACCGCTGGCATGGGGGGAAGTCGGTCTGTTTCTCGACAATGAACTCACCAAGGGGTTCTAATATCGGACATATACAATCCTTGCATCATGTTGTCATTGGGGCAGTTAAGTCAGGTACAATGTCTCTATACGGACAGTTTAAGTACCTCTATATTAGCTTATCGCCTGTTTTCTTGTGCTTTAATTGCGTATAAAGAATTGTATATAAAGATCTTTTTTATGGTACTGAAGTAACACATAAGCGTGAAATTAACAGAATTTATCCAGTGAGCCGACAGTTATGCATATCCATATTTTAGGAATTTGCGGCACATTTATGGGCGGTGCAGCGATTCTGGCCCAACAGTTGGGCCATAAAGTTACCGGTTGTGATGCCAATGTTTATCCGCCGATGAGCACCTTGCTTGAATCTCAAGGTGTTGAAATTATTCAGGGTTATGATCCATCTCAACTCAACCCCCCCGCTCCCCGACCTCGTTGTCGTCGGCAATGCCATGAGCCGCGGAAACCCTTGTGTGGAGTATGTTCTGGACAACAATCTGCGCTATACCTCGGGGCCGCAGTGGTTGCAGGAGATCCTGCTGCATGATCGTTGGGTGTTGGCGGTGGCGGGCACCCATGGCAAGACCACGACAGCCAGTATGTTGGCGTGGATTCTGGAAGATTGCGGCTATCAGCCGGGTTTTCTGGTGGGTGGTGTGCTTGGAAACTTCGGCGTTTCCGCACGGTTAGGTGAAAGTATGTTCTTCGTTGTCGAGGCGGACGAATACGATAGTGCTTTTTTCGATAAACGTTCTAAGTTTGTTCATTATCGACCACGTACGCTGATTATGAACAATCTGGAGTTCGATCACGCAGATATTTTTGATGATTTGAAAGCCATCCAACGTCAGTTTCATCATTTAGTGAGAACTGTGCCGGGTAATGGCCGGATCCTTGCTCCCAATAATGTCGAGAGTATTCAGCAGACCTTGGAAATGGGCTGCTGGAGTGAACTGGAGTATACCGGCGAGGATGGTCACTGGCAGGTACGCAAGCTGGTAGCGGATGGAAGTCAGTTTGAAGTGTATTTGGGCGGTGAACTTGCTGGTGTCGTGAACTGGGATCTGGTGGGGGATCACAATGTCAGCAATGCCCTGATGGCGATTGCTGCGGCCCGCCATGTGGGTGTAACTGCGGATTTGGCCTGCGAGTCATTGGCTACATTTATCAATACCAAACGTCGTCTGGAGCTGAAAGGCGAGGTGAACGGCATCAAGGTGTATGATGATTTTGCTCACCATCCGACAGCGGTTGAGCTGACGTTGGGCGGTTTACGAGCCAAGGTCGGCAGCGAACGTATTCTGGCGGTATTAGAGCCGCGCTCTAATACAATGAAGCTGGGTGTTCACAAGCAGGATTTGGCACCGGCATTGCAAACGGCGGATGAAGTCTATATTTTCCAACCCGATACAATTCCCTGGTCGGTGGATGAGATTGCGATGGCATGTACTCAGCCTGCGACGACAGATAGTGACTTGGAGGCGCTGGTGGCGAAGATCACGGCTTCCGCGCGGGGCGGGGGGGGATAATATTCTGGTGATGAGCAACGGTGGCTTTGGCGGTATTCATGACAAATTGCTGGCTGCGCTGGTTGAGATAAGCGCATGAGTAGCAAGATACAAGACAAGCGTATAACCCTTGCCTGGACAGGCGCTTCCGGAGCGCCTTATGGACTGCGTTTGCTGGAATGTCTGCTGGCGGCAGATTATCAAGTGTATCTATTAATCTCATCGGCAGCCCGGGTTGTTTTGGCGACAGAGCATGGCCTTAAGCTGCCTGCTGGACCGGATGCAGCTAAAAAGACACTGATTGAGCACCTAGACTGTGATGTCAGTAGACTGGAAGTGTGTGGCAAAGAGGATTGGTTCTCCCCCCCAGTGGCATCTGGTTCTGCTGCGCCGAAGCAAATGGTGGTTTGTCCTTGCTCGGCAGGTACGTTAGCTTCTGTTGCACACGGGATGTCTGATAATTTGCTGGAACGTGCGGCAGATGTCGTTCTGAAAGAACGGGGGCCAGCTACTACTGGTGGTGCGCGAAACACCGTTTTCGACACTGCACCTGGAAAATATGCTGAAGCTGTCAAAGATGGGAGTGACTATCATGCCTGCGGCCCCCCCGGCTTTTATCATCAGCCTGAAAGCATCGATGATTTGATCGATTTTATGGTGGCACGGATCCTTGATCACCTCGGTGTCGAACAGGGACTGGTTCCGCGTTGGGGCTACGATCAACGCAAATGATCTGTTGAGATATTTGATGTCGAAAAAAAGCCCGCTCAGCGGGCTTTTTTCGATTATCGGTGTGCGCTGACGTGTGTATGGCTAGGTATCTTGCAGGTGCGCCTGAGGTTTGATTACCAGCACATTAATTGGTGAGTTCTCGACGACTTTGGAAGCGACGGAGCCCAGCATAACCTTGTCGAGCCGAGAGCGTTTATGGCTTGGCAAAATGAGCAGATCGGCACCAATCCGGCTGGCATGCTCTAGAATTGTGGTCCAAGTCTTTCCTTCGGAAATATGCTGGTGGTGAATGATTTCGTCTGGAATGTGTTGGCTAGCAAATTCTTTCAGCTGGTGCTGGGCGTCTTGCATCATTTTTCGGGCGGCATCTTTCGGGAAGTAGCTCGATACCATCGACATGTGAATACCGGGTAGCACATTCAGTAAGTGAATTGTCGCGTTGGACTGTTTGGCCAGCCAGACGGCCTGTTCGACGGCTTTGTCAGCAAAGCCCTGTTCGTTCAAATCAACGGGCACTAAAATCTGCTTATACATATTATTCTCTTTAGTTTTTAATAGGGAGAGTGAACTCTCCCTATAGTTTAGACCTGTATTGTTTAAGTCAGTGGCGAGTTTATGCGTGTGCCTGCTGTTTGGCTCGTCGGCGCTGGTTCCATCCTAAGGCTCCTAGCAAAAGGAGCGTCGGTATAAATACCCATTCCTTCATCGGCCTCACTGCCGGTAAGCTGACTTGAGTTATCTCCCAGTCAAAATCAATGCCGGCCGCTTCCGCCGGGCTACCAAACTCGACCAGATCAACCAGCATTTTCTCACCTTCCTGACGCAGCATCAGACCCGTTGATGCAATGCGATCGTCAGCACTAACGGCATCTTCATCAAATGGTAGCAGCACATGCTTGCTAACCAGCTTACCATCGAGATTTTCACCGCTTACCTGAAGCTCAATAGGCTGGCCTATTGCCAGTTTATCGGCAGCATCAACGATAAGGACACCGGGCATTTCATGTTTCGCCGGGTAGACCATGTCCCACCAGAAACCAGGCCGGAACAGTGTGAAGGTAATGACAAGCAAGGCAATGACTTCCCACCATTTGGTTTTGGTAAACCACCACCCCTGAGTTGCTGCCGAGAATGTCAGCATTGCAATAACGGCCGAGCTGACTGTCAGGAGCAGGTGCCACCAAGAATCGATATTCATCATCAATAGCTGGGTATTGAAGATAAACATAAACGGCAAGATCGCGGTGCGGATATCGTAGGTAAAGCCTTGGATACCCGTGCGGATTGGATCGCTTTTGGCTATTGCCGCGGCAGCAAAGGCTGCCAGACCTACGGGAGGTGTATCATCAGCCAGAATACCAAAATAGAACACAAACAGGTGAACGGCGATCAGTGGAATGATCAAGCCACTCTGTGCGCCGAGGGTGACAATAACGGGTGCCATCAAAGTCGATACGACAATATAGTTGGCCGTTGTCGGCAGGCCCATGCCGAGAATTAAGCTGATCACTGCGGTAAACAACAGCATCAGCATAATGTTACCGCCAGAGATAAACTCAACAAACTCGGTCATCACCAGTCCGATCCCGGTAAGGGTGACCACCCCGACTACAATACCTGCTGCTGCTGTTGCCACCCCCGATCCCGATCATGTTGCGAGCACCGGAGACAAGGCTTTCCAGTAGGTCGACCACCCCCCCTTCGGCAGAGGCTTCACTGACTGTTTTTTTCTTTATTGAACATTGCTAGCAGTGGGCGCTGCGTGAGCAAGATAAAGACCATAAATATGGTGGCCCAGAAGGCTGATAACCCCCCCGGAGAGAATCGCTCTACGGTGAGACACCAAACCAAGACAACAATAGGTAGCAGGAAGTAGAGTCCTGACTTGATGGTAGGACCTGGATCCGGCACTTCTGTCAGTTCTGCATCTGGATCTTCCAGCAAGTGGTCTTGATAGTCAGCTGAAACTTTAATGAGGGGCGACGTACGCAACGAGGATAATCACACCAATCATAAGCGTAGCAGCCGCACCAAAAACACCTTTAGTCCAGCCGATACCGTAATACACTGCAGCGCTAAGCACGACCAAGCCCAAGATAGTACCGCTAAATGACAGCAGGCTTTGTGCCAGAGTCGGCTTGTAGCGTCGTTTAAGCCCTGTCATGCCAGCTTTGCAGGCCTCGAGGTGAACAATATACAGCAGAGCTATATAAGAGATCAGTGCTGGCAGAAGTGCTGCTTTAATTACTTCAACGTAGGAAATACCGACATATTCTACCATAAGGAAAGCTGCTGCCCCCATGATAGGTGGTGTCAGCTGGCCGTTGTTGATGCGGCGACTTCGACGGCACCGGCTTTGGTGCCGGGGAAGCCGACCTTTTTCATTAGCGGGATGGTGAAAGTGCCTGTTGTTACCACGTTGGCAATCGACGAGCCCGAAACCAGGCCGGATAACCCTGAAGCCACAACGGCTGCTTTCGCTGGTCCGCCACGCATGTGGCCAAGCAGAGAAAAGGCGACTTTAATAAAATAGCTCCCGCTCCTGCTCGCTCCAGCATTGCGCCAAACAGCACAAACAGGAAGACGAAAGAGGTCGATACGCCAAGGGCGATACCAAAGACCCCTTCGGTGGTTAGCCACAGATGTGACATTGCCTTGTTTAGACTCGCGCCTTTGTGGGCAATAACGTCAGGCATATGCGGGCCGCCAAAGGTGTACAGCAAAAATACGGCTGCCACAACCATCAACGGTGGACCGAGCGCACGGCGGGTGGCTTCTAGCAGCAGTACCATGCCGATAACGGCAATCACAATATCAAGTTGTGTTGGTGCACCCGAACGGCCAGCCAGATCGGTATAAAAGAGGTAAATATAGGCGGCTGAGAAGCTGCCAGCCAGCGCGAGGGCCCAATCAACGACCGGGATATGATCTCGAGGAGAGTGCTTTAACGCCGGGTAGGCCGTAAATGCCAAGAAAATAGCAAACGCCAGATGGATCGAGCGGGCTTCGGTATCGTTTAATACACCAAAGTTAAAAATAAACGGTAGTGGTGAGGCATACCATAGCTGGAACAGTGACCAACATAGCGGAACGAACCATAAGATGCGTCCAGCCATTCCAACAGGATTCCTTGCCCCCTGTGTCCGCCTGAGCCACCATATCCTGCACATCTGTCGACGCTTCGGTTGTCTTAGTCATGCATAATCCTTCTTCGATGGACTAGGAAAAAATACGAATTTTATTATTTTTATAGGTAGGTGAAATAGCATGCGCCGCTTGTGCGGCGCATGAGAGGCAATTAATGCCTTATAAAGGTAGTTAATAAAGGTTACTTCAGGTAACCCATTTCCTTGTAATAGCGTACCGCACCTGGGTGCAGAGGAATTGACAGACCGTCTTTTACCATGTCCTCAGGTTTTAGATTTGCAAAGGCTGGGTGCAGTCGTTTGAATGTGTTGAAGTTTTCAAAGACTGATTTTACAAGCGCGTAGACAACATCATCGGAAACATCCGTTGAAGAAACCAAGGTCGCAGCAACACCAAAGCTGTTTACGTCGTCATTGGTACCCTTGTACATGCCGCCCGGAACTGTGCTCTTGGCGTAGTATGGGTTATCAGCAACGATTTTATCGATAGCAGCACCAGTTGCTGGAACTAGCTTGGCATCGCATGAAGTAGTCGCTTCTTTGATTGAGCCGTTTGGATGGCCAACGACATAGACGAAGGCCTCAATTTTGTTATCGCATAGTGCTTGAGATCGTTCAGAACCTTTTAGCTCGGATGCCAGTTTGAAATCCGCATTGGTCCAGCCCATGCATCCATTACGACACCCATGGTTGCGCGGTCGCCAGAGCCTGGATTACCAATGTTCACTCGTTTGCCTTTCAGATCAGCTACGCTGTTGATGCCGGCATCGGTACGAGCAATGATGTTGAAGGGTTCGGTGTGAAGTGAGAATACAGCCCGCAGTTTCTTATAAGAACCTTGTTCTTTAAACTTGCTGGTACCGTTATAGCCGTGGTACTGCCAATCTGACTGAACAATACCAAAGTCCAGTTCACCGGCACGCATGTATTCACGTTATAGATAGAACCGCCAGTAGATTCTACTGAGCAGCGGACATTATGTTGCTTGCGATCTTTATTGACGAGCTTACAGATCGCACCACCAGTTGGGTAGTAAACCCCGGTGACTGAGCCGGTACCAATAGTAATGAATTCCTGGGCACTGGCCATGCCGCTAGTCATAACAGCTGCGGCTAAAGCACTGATTTTAACAATTTGTTTTAATGCCATGTTTATCCCTTCCTAATTGTTGTTATCTCCAGTATGGAAATGTTTTCCATCGGTGGAAAAGGCATATTTGCTTAAGCAAATCAGAACGATGATAGCAAAAAAGAACATAAAAATTAAAATTATGTTAATGATTGTTTGCTAGTTTACTGAAAGAATAATGAGTTAAAAATGCGGGAGAGGGAATAATTATTTATATCAATCATGCACTTGTGTCAGTGATATGCAATTCATGAAAGTTTGTCTGATTGTGAGCTCTCTCTCATTTGTAGAGAGAGAGGATCGGAAAGGTTTTTAGTTGCTGTAGTCAAAAAGATCGCACACTGAATTGAACAATTCTTCGGTAGT
>LLEM01000102.1_pt1 | contig 19370 bp, 25 predicted proteins | sample 595841 | NCBI WGS metagenome assembly LLEM01 (sample SAMN02919313, study PRJNA255460) | bioreactor metagenome | biome: chemostat; feature: culture 2012_10.2; material: sediment; isolation source: day64 10degC chemostat 2012 inoculated with Wadden Sea sediment taken from... | place: Germany: Bremen ...
GAGGAGATAAGATGGAAAGAGAGAATACAAGCAGTCCCGCTCGACAAGTAAGTGACAGCGTCACAAATGTAACACTGCCATAAATAAGGTAGCGCTTGTAATAGAAAAGCGACGTTACTATTACGATGAGAACATGTTAGGCGACATCCTCTTTTCGTGCCACTTCGGGTTGTAGCCACTCTATAGCGTTCAAGAACAGTTTGACGGCGGGTAACATTCGACTTTCATCAATATCGAAGTCACCGTTATGATGACCCGCCGTTAAGTCCGAGCCAACCAGGCAATATATCGCTTTGCCGCCATTGGCCTGTACCCGATCAACTAAATAACCGGCATCTTCGCTTGCACCAAAATCTTTCTCACGCACGACTTCACCAAAGCCACTATAAGGGGCCAAGCTTGGCCAGCAACTCAACCATTTCCTGATCATTTTGTAGGCCGATAGCCTCACCCTGCGCTTTTATTTCAATCTTGACGCCATGCATCATGGCAGCTGCCTGAGCTATCTGCTCAGCCTGCTGATACATATAGCTATTTAATTCGCGGTTCTCACCACGGGTTTCCCCCCATCAGTACGGCATTGGCCGGTACCACATTTCGCCCGTCACCAGCATGGAGCTGGCCCCACATTGAGGCGGGTCATGCCATCACGGTGGCGAGGTATTGCCAGCATCTGAGTGACAGCCGTACATGCTGCTGCAAGTGCATTGCGACCGGCATTGGGCTCGATACCCGCATGGGCAGGCTTGCCTGAGAAGTGTAAATCAAACTTTGAACTACATAAGAAGTGCTGGGGATCGCACACCAAGGTACCGCTAGGAACATTCATACCGATGTGCGCGGCAAAGAAATAATCGACGTCATCCAGCCAACCACTCTCGCAATCGCCTTTCCGGCCCGACAGCTTCTTCAGCTGGCTGAAAAAGCAGTTTTATTTTGCCACAAAGAACATCTTTGTTTGCAGCCAACGTTTCAGCAATGCCTAGGCCTATAGCTGCGTGGGCATCATGTCCACAAGCATGGGCAATGCCTGGTGCAAGTGAAGCAAAACCAAGAAAACGTGGCCGATGAGAGTCATCCTGACTTTCCATGACATCAACAGCGTCAATGTCAAAACGCAGTGCGATTACAGGCCCCCGGACGGCCCGTATCCAATATGGCTCCGACGCCGGTCACTCCATTCATTTGGGCTAGGTGCTCAAGCTCGGCTCCCCAGCTAATCGCACGCTCCTGGGCCTTGACAACGTTGGCATCGTCTCGACCCATGATCGTGTCACGCGCAATGATCGCATCAGAAAAGAAAAGCTCATATCCCTGTGACTGCAACAAACCTGCAATCCGACTGGTGGTAAAAAACTCACACCACGCCGACTCAGGATATCGATGAAACTCTCGACGATAGTTCATCAGCCGCTGAGTTAGAGCCTGTTCATCCACTGTTATATTTTGTACCACTTTTTCGTCCTATCTTTTTACGGCAAACCGGATGAGTTTCACGATTAATAACCGGTTAATTCCATAAATCCCTGTCCTGAATGACTGCCATTGACCCGAATCGGCCCTTCCCAATATGAAAAGATAAATGGCAGCCACTGCTCCTTGCGGACAACATCCACTTCAAGTTGTATCTGTTGTGTCGGTACCTCAATTCGCCACTCGAGTGGAAACTGTTTCCCTTGGTATTTTGCAAACGACATTGGCGTCAGCCTGATATCTTCAGGCTGTAATACAATTGTTTTTCCGTCTGGCCAGCTCAAAGAGCCAAAGTAATACGACTTGGCACTATCTTCTCTGATCTGATAAACCATTAAGGCGCTGCCGTCATCCAAATGGATAGAAAACCAATCCCAGCCCTGTTGCTTTTCTGATAAACCTTCACTGCTCCATTCACGGTCATACCAGCCATCACCTTTCACTTTATGGGTCTTCCCGTCCAACTCTAGCGTACCGCTAAGAGCCAAGAAAGGCGCGCTGTAGTAATAGGAGGCAATATCTTCTGTCGGGTGCTTCTTGCTGTAACCGTTGTCGCCCTGAAAGATCAATTTCCCTAAGTTACTAATATCGAGATCGGCAGCCATCTCCCCATCGGAAAATTCAAGTGTTCCCGGGAAAGGCGAATCGCCGTAGGAACGCCATGACCAGTTGTCTAACCAAGCTCGGTAAGGATTTGCCGTTACCCCAGCCTGTCCGATCCCGCCACGGGCAAAGCGTTCGGCATGCCATACTTTGTCCTTGCTGGTTACCACGGTGTGAGCCATATACATTTGCGGGCTTTTCCATCCGGTGCCATGCTCGCGACCTGTTGCAAAACGAAAAAGTGTCCACTGAACACCAAACATTTCTCCACTTTCAGATTCAAGGTTTGCAGTGAGATACCACCACTCGGCCTTGAACTCAGGATGACCAAGATGATCTTGCGGAAATACCCACTTCTTTCCAGGTACAACGGGCTGATAGGATCCCTCCGTTTCCTGACGGAGTATTTCGGCGGAGTTTGATTGGGTTTCGACAGAGTCGCAACCCGTTAGCATCATGAAGCACAACAATGTGAACAGTGCCAATCCACGGCGAGCTATTTGATACAGCATCAAAAAGCCTCCCGTAGCGATAGAATGGCAGAACGTTTGACCAGACGCCAAACCGGCCAGGCCCCCCCGCCACCAATAAAACGGCTAATGCTGACCCCCCCAAAGAAGTCAGATATTCATACGGGAAATATTGTACGGGCATTGTCCAGCCAAAGGAGTATTTCAATACAACATCGATTAGCAACTGGGCCAGTACCAACCCAAGTGGCAAGGCAATTACTGCCGTCAACAGACCTATCATTAATAGCTGGCCACCACCCAAGGCTGCGAGTTCCCTGCCCGTCATTCCCATACAGCGCAACAACGCAAACTGGCGTTGACGCGAGACTTCCCCCCCGGCAACAGTAGCAAAGAACAAGCCGCAAACTGCAATAAATAACGTCAGCTTACCCAGAGTAGCCGTAACAATGAACGTACGGTCAAATACCCGCATAGCCTGCGCCATGAGCTCGACATTGTTACGAACCCGCTCAGGTGACAGATGGAAGCGCTCACCCATCTCTTTCATTACAGCCATACTGTCTGTATCCGGTTTCAGGTGAATAGCCAAGCCAACCTGCCCTTTGTAGGGCCAGTAGTCCTGCCAGCGTTTATGAGACAGAATAACCTGGCCATAGGGGGGGTTACCGTAATCGTAGTAGACACCGGCGATCAGCCAGCGTTTATTCATCGGAGCGGGTAGTTCTATTTCATCACCGGGGGGTGCCAGCCCTGTTTAAGTGCCATTGACTCACTAACCAGTACAGCTCGCTGGTGGTGCAAACGCTGCCAATAATCAGGTATCGCGACTTTAATCGAAAGGGCCTGCTGCTCTTCCTTCGTTCCACCGATACTGACAACCTGTAGCGTACCTGCTTCTGTCAGTATCTCTTTGCGCCACTGCCACCAGACCTGTTTCACTTCATCGCGGCTATCCAGCCAGCTGGCAATCCGCGGGGCAACGTTGAGAGAAGGACGAACATAAATATCAGCCGCAAGCCGCTGATCCAGCCAAACTTCGGTTGTGCTACGGAAACTGCCAACCATCGTTTCCATACCGATGTTTGATGCCAATGCCAGCATGAATGCCATTGCCGCTACCCCTCGGTAACTCAGGCTTGCTGCCGCATCGGAAAAGAACCAACGCAATCGTGCCGAGCGCACAACCCGCCCTAGCCCCTGAAATAGCTGCCATAACAAGAACGGCATACTCAAGGCAGAGGCGATCAGAATAAATGCAATAAGTACAAAACCTGCCATTTGGCCATGCGGAAGCTGATACACAGCCGCTGCCGCACCAATGAACATACACGAGAAAAGTGCCTGCCAAGCAAACTCACGGCCACTAAAGCGGACCAGAGACATATGGGTAGATAAACGTACAGGCTGAGTTTTTATCAACCGGATCAATGGCCAGCCACAAGCCAGCAAGCTACCGAACAATGCGATAGCCAATGATGCCAAGCCCCCCATTGCCCAATGCCAGCTCACTGATAAGCTAACATTCGCGCCATATAAACTATTTAGTGTTTCTGCCACAGAAGGCAACAGCTGCTGAGCAAGTAGCAGTCCGAGTAAATTGCCACCAACCAAGCCAAGGGTGATCCACACCAAAAGCTCTAACAATAACGCCTTCGCCAACTGCGAGCCAGAAACACCAGCCTGGCGAAGCAAGCCAACCAAAGGTTGGCGCTGAGACAAAGACAGGGACATTGCCTGATAAAAGATAAACAGACCGACAACAAACGCCAGCATGCCCATTGCAAACAAATTCAAGTGAAACGCTTCGGTCAGGGGGGCTCAAGGGTCGCACTTTGATGGCGCTCCAACTTCAAGGCCGGTGGTAATTGCTCGGAAAGGGCTAAAAGTTGTTCCGGCGACATCACACCGCATAAAATTGCGGTCAGGCCCGTGCCGGGATGCAGTTCACGCACTAGCGACATGTCTGCGATCATCCTTGGGCCTCGAATCCTTTCTTCGTCCACAACCTTCAGCGGACCAATCTGTATTCCGTCTTCTAAGGTTAAGAACTGACCATCGACCACACCCATGTAGCTTGCTAGCTGCTCACCCAACATAATTGGATAAGGCGGACGCATTAGCGACATCATCTGGCTTTGATTTTGACTCGTTACCTGATCTTTGAAGTTCGAAAACATGGCAATGGGATCAATGCGACAATCTCAAAATCTCGATTTTGGTCAGTAACAATCCTGTGCTGATCCATCGGTACACATTGGTTAAAGCCCGCTCGGCGAAGCTGAATATAGAAGCCCTGCGGTACTTTAATCGCTGGCTGGTTATGACGAATTCGATACGGAAAGGGATTGGAAAAAAGTTGTTCGCCCTGACGATAGCTTTCTCTGGCCTGCTGGTTAACGCCCATCACACCAACGAGCAAGGCAATACCCAATGTCAGGCCCAGCCATACCAGCACAATCTGGAAGGGGTGGCGCTTATAGTGCCCCCAAAGCGCTTTAGCTACGGGGGCTTGACATGAAGCTGGCCTCCCTGAAGTCGAATACAGCCATTCATATGTTCTGCGACCTGTTTACTGTGCGTCACCAGTAGCAATGTACAGTCAAGCTGACGTGTAAGGTTCACGAGTAAACGTATTACCGCGCCGGCATTTCGTTCGTCAAGACTTCCCGTTGGCTCATCCGCCAGCAAGATATCCGGTTCCATGTAAAGCGCTCGAGCAATGGCAGCTCGCTGCTGCTGACCACCAGACATTTCTTCAGGGTACCGCCCTAGTAGTGGCATAAGATCAAGTGCAGAAATAATCTGACGCCATAGTTCTGGTTTCTCCTCCAGCCCTTTTAGCTGTCGGCAGAAGCGAATATTATCAGCAGTAGTTAAAGTGGGGAGTAAATTGAATTGCTGAAAAACGAGGCCAATGTTGTTACGACGAAAAGCAGTACGCTCGCGCTCGGAAATCGAATGAATGGGTGTTTTACCTAACCAGACTTCGCCGGAATCTACTGTATCCAAACCTGCAATCAAATTCAGCAAGGTACTTTTACCCGAACCGCTTTCACCCCATCAGGGCCAGCTGCTCACCTTGCTTTAGCTCCAGCTCTGCACCTTGCAAGACAGAGTGATACTCACCGCCATCCTGGTAGCCTTTGCAGAGCTCCACTAGTCGTAACATCCAAATCCCCCCCAAATTTTTGTAGGTGTTTTCCGAAAGTGAAATTTACAGCAAAGCCCGGATTCGAGAAAGTACTTTAAAAGTCTCATTTGGAAATAAAAAAGCAATGCGTTACAAACCACCCACAATTTAAACAATCTGCCTACACGTCAATCACAACAACTTGAAAATCAAGATGCTTCGAATGAATAAGGTGCACTCGGCCTGCTTAATTTATGTCATTTCAACCATTGTCCTTATTCTATCATTATTATTAAGCAAGTAAGTTATTCATTCTTACTTGAGCATTGTCGTGGCATATATTCACTCTCATGGTAATTGTAAGACAAGTGAACAGAAAGCTGTAATTGAAGCCGCTATCGACAACAAATTACGAGCAAATTTTCCCTTTTAATATGAAACAGAATTTTAGATGAGTTCGATCCCTTCCAAATACCTTTAAAAAAACACAACACAGACAGTTCGAATTTTATCCGCTACATTTCTATTAGCAGTGCATATTATTCAGATAGCCTTCATTAACAGACTTATATACGAACTTTGATAGAGCGTTACAGCAAGGAGCATGTAATAGATGATAAAAACAATTCTGGTTGTAGGGGCCTCGGGGTATGTTGGAAGTCACCTGGTTCCTGAGCTTGCAAACAGCGGATACCAGATAAAAGCAACCGGTCGAAATCTCGACCTGCTACAGAAGCGTGGATGGGATGCCATTCCCAACATCGAGCTGATTGAGCTCGACTTGAATGTTCATTCCGACCTCGATAGCTTGCTGCAAAATGTTGATGCTGTGTTCTTTTTGGTTCACGGAATGAATCACGGGCATGACTTTATAGATATTGAATTACATGCGGCCAGAACCTTCAGCCAGGCCCCTCAAGCGAAGTGCTGTGCAGCGTGTTATTTATCTCGGTGCGCTTCAGGCCAAACAAGGCAAATCCAAACACCTGGACGCCAGAAAGAAAACCGGGGGGGAAATTCTGCGTGACAGTGGTATTCCAACCACCGAGTTACGGGGCCGGGGATCATTGTCGGGCCGGGTTCAGCTGCGTTCGAGGTGATGAGGGACTTTGTCTATCATTTGCCCATTATTATCGCCCCTAAATGGGGTGAAATCGCGCAACTCTCCTATTGCCCTGCGCAATTTGCTTCATTACCTGCTTGAGCTGCTGCACTTTAATCCTTGCCGGCACCAGATCATGGACGTTACCGGTCCTGAAACCATCACTTATGAAACCCAAATGCGTAAACTAGGCGCCCACGCCGGAAAAAAAGTCCGCATCTTACCGCTTCCCTTGTTAACCCCATCGATAGCAGCCTACTGGCTAAAATTCATTACCTCAGTTCCGACCAACATTGCCCGAGCACTCATAGGCGGTTTACGTTTTGACCTTGCTGCGAACGGCAGTGCTATTCAATCGTTGATCCCGCAATACCTGCTCACCTACGACGAAGCTGTTGAAGAGTGCCTCGGCCATGAAAGTGAAGTCGTGCGCAATGAAATCTGGGGCTTTGATCCAGATGCCCTAGCCCGCTGGCAAACAGGCTACGGCTATTACCCCAAGCACGCTGGCTACACGCTTAAAACAGATGCCACCTGCGAGCAGCTTTGGCGTCAGGTGCAGCTTGTCGGTGGCAAGGAAGGCTACTTTTTCGCAAATTACCTATGGCGAATACGTGAATGGATGGATTTTGCCATCGGTGGCGACGCGCTCAAACGATACCGCCGTGATCCCCGACAAGCTTCAACTTGGTGATAAAGTTGATTCATGGAAAGTGATAAAGATTGTACCAATCGCTTTCTCTCCCTTTTGTTCGGAATGAAAGCGCCGGGGGCTGGGTCGGCTTGAATTTACGATAGAAGACAAAGGGGAATACCGCGAAATAGACATTCGTGCCTGGTGGCATCCAGCGGGTTTCTCCGGCTTGCTCTATTGGTTTGCCATGATGCCCGCCCATCTGTTTATCTTCAAAGGCATGACTCATGCCTTGGTCAAACGCTGTAAGGCAAAAGCGCAGGAAGGTAAATCTGTTACGCAATAAGGTGTCGTTATCAAAGGAATTGAGCAATTGACCAGAATGCATGCTGATGATCCATATTCACAGCCTATACCCGCATCACCATAGGCATTCATTGAACATTAGACTTATCATTGTGCTACTTCACAGGGCTCAAATACGCTAAGATGCTCGCCATTATTTTAGCTAGAGCCTTTATTACCCAATGACTACTGCCACAACGCCAGCCAGCTTCACTGAACTTGCCTTAATTCAACCTTTGTTAGCTCGACTAACAGAGCTGGAATACCAACAGCCTACACCTATTCAAGCGCAAGTTATTCCAAGTGTGTTAGCGGGGCGTGACTTAATTGCAGGTGCAAATACGGGATCGGGTAAAACGGCGGCTTTTGCACTGCCAATGTTGCAGGATCTTTTTACGCAAAAACACACAGATAATACCAAGGGCGGCAAAGGTAACTATGTTACTGGGCTTATTTTGGTGCCAACGCGTGAACTGGCTAAACAGGTTGCTGACAGCATTAAGTCATACGCAGTTCACTTTAACGGTGCAATTAAAACGGTGGCTGTTTTTGGTGGTGTATCTGCAAATACTCAAATGCTTGCACTACGTGGCGGCACCGATATTTTGGTTGCAACGCCAGGCCGATTACTCGATTTAATTTCAAGTAATGCGATTAAGCTAGATAGGGTAAAGACCTTAGTGCTCGATGAAGCTGATCGAATGTTAAGCCTTGGCTTTACTGAAGAGCTATCGGAATTGTTGGGTCAATTGCCAAAACAGAAGCAGACGCTATTGTTTTCTGCAACGTTCCCTGAGCAAGTGCAGGCTTTAACTCAAGAGCTGCTCAATGACCCCGTTGAAATACAACTACAAAGTGATGATGCCAGCACCTTGGTACAGCGTGTTTTTAACGTAAATAAAGGCGAAAAAACAACGGTGTTAGCGCACTTGATCAAACAGCATCAATGGCGACAAGCACTTGTTTTCGTAAATGCCAAGAACAGCTGTGAGCACTTAGCCGATAAACTTTATAAGCGTGGCATTGAGGCCGAAGTGTTTCATGGTGATAAAGGCCAGGGCTATCGTACTCGTATACTTGAAGCGTTTAAGTCAGGTGAGATTGATGTATTAATAGCAACAGATATCGCGGCCCGTGGTTTAGATATCGAAAAGTTGCCAGTGGTGATCAACTTTGATCTACCAAGAAGCCCATCAGACTACATGCACCGCATTGGCCGAAGTGGCCGTGCTGGTGAAGTTGGCCTAGCCCTATCGCTGATTGATTATGAAGATTTTCATCATTTCAAAGTTATCGAGAAGAAGAACAAAATCCGCCTTGAACGTGAACAGGTAGAAGGCTATGAACTCGATGAAACCATTACCCAAGAGATGTTAGAGGCAAACAAGCCGATGGCAAAGCCGGAAGGCACGGGTAAGAAAAAACGTAAAAAGAAAGGACTTGGTAACTCTGATGTCTGGTTGAGAAATTCATAACCAAACAAGCAACGATATACCAATAAACATCGTGTCAGTTGATTCTTGCTGACACGATATTAGTCACAATCAGCAATATACCGAATAATAAGGTAGAGAAAATGAGTGGAACCATTCGAGCCAATATTCACCCTGGATTAGAAGTGAAAATTGTCCTTAAAAAAAGATCAACGAAGCGGAACACTAACCTCTGGTATTGTAAAAGACCTTTTAACGAAGTCTCCAAATCATCCTCACGGAATAAAAGTCCGCTTAGAAAATGGTGATGTTGGCCGTGTGAAAGTGATCTGTTAGTCATTGTTATCAAACAACGACTACATGTCGTTGTTGAGTTTATTCTGTCATTTCTGAACACAAGCGCGTTAAAGTATTTAACCTAACTTGCTTATCTGCGATTAGAAAAAGTATCTGGTAACCTTCAAACTTTTGTATGAGCCCTTGAAATGAATCACACTGGCATAGGCCTGTCACCAACATCAATTTAATGCGTATCATCAAGATTTAGAGCGACAAAATCACACTCAGTTGTGGCTCTAATTCTCTTCTCTAAATAAACAAAAAACTCCCCCCCAGCACAAAGTACCAGAGAGTTTTATTATAAATCTAATTATTAACCTAACGACTAACTAACGTGATTGGTTAGCCGATACCTGAAGTTTATCAACTTCCGTCAATAACCCTTTAAACAGGCTCACACTGCCCAACAGAAGAATAATCGTAAACGGCATTGCAGCAATAATAGTGATTGATTGCAGAGCTTGGATAGACTGAGTACCACCAATCCAGAGCATAACCATTGCGATAGCACCAGAGACAACGGCCCAAACTACTTTCTGCTTAACTGGTACTTCTAACTTACCACCCGCGGTCATGCCATCAATAACGATAGAGCCCGAGTCTAACGTTGTCACAAAGAAAACGATAATCAGTGCTACAGCAATAACGGATAGAACATCTCCGAACGGGTAAGCATCTAACATATAGAATAAGCTGAGAGAGACATCCGCAATGCCTTGGTCAAGACCTAGTTTCCCCCCCACTTTATCCATCACCTGTTCAATAGCAACGCCACCGAAGATAGACATCCAAGCTGTTGTTACCAACGTCGGGATAAGCATTACGCAGAGAAGAAACTCGCGAACGGTACGTCCTTTAGATATACGAGCTACAAACATACCAAAGAAAGGCGCATACGCTACCCACCATGCCCAATAGAACACTGTCCAACCGTGCAACCAAGTTGTATCATCACGGCCAGAGGTTTGGCTTAACGGAAGAATGTTTTTCACATACCCCGTCACTGCGGTAGCCAAAGAATCCAACACTGTAGTGAAATTCAAGACAGCAATAAGACCAAGGAATACGAACGCAATAACCATATTCAGATTACTTAGAAACTTAACACCGCCATCCATACCGCGCATAACAGAAACAATCGCCAAACCCATAATCAATACGATAATGGACTGCTGAAGGTAGATGTTATTTTCCATTCCGAATACATGGCTGATACCGCTAGCCGCTTGCGTTCCCCCCTAAACCAAGAGAAGTCGCTAGGCCAAACAAAGTAACTAATACAGTTAATACGTCAATCACGTCACCCACTTTTCCCCAAACGCGATCACCCAACAATGGGTAAAACACAGAGCGCATTGAGAGTGGTAACCCTTTATTATAAACAAAGTAGGCAAGGCAAAGTGCAGTCATGCCATAGATAGCCCATGCATGTAAGCCCCAGTGGAAGACTGTTGCGCCTAATGCCAATTCACGACCAGCTTCTGTATAAGGTTCTGCATTCAGTGGTGTCCCAAACCAGTTGGTAAAGAACGCCGTTGGCTCTGCAACACCCCCCCAGAAAATGAGTCCGATACCCATTCCTGCAGCGAATAGCATCGCAATCCAAGACGCTTTTGAATAATCCGGAGTAGCGTGATCACCACCTAAGCGAATTTTACCTAAAGGTGAAAACGCTAAAATAATGGCAAAAACTAACAAGATGTTGGCTCCCCCACATAAAGAGAAAGTCAAAATTTGACAGCACAGCACCCTTAATGGAATCAATAGCTGCTTTTGCATCTGCTGGCGGTAATGCGAGAAGGGTGACAATGAAGAGAATAGATAAGCCGACTGAGGCTACAAAAACTGTGTTATGGACATCCATACCCCCATTTACTGATGTTATCTTGACCAACTTGATAATCAGTAGAATCAATACTGTACTTTTTTGATTTAAAACTCATAAATTATGATGTTCACATATCCGAAGAAACGAATATAAGGACCAACTCCATATCCAATTACTACTTGATTGGCTAGCCGCACCATATAAACAAACATGATATAGGTGATTAATGGCTTTTGCTCAATCCCAAGCGGTGCATTCTAGCACAGAATGGGGGGGATCCTGATTAGATGTTAGCCAGTTGCTTTAGGGTTTCTCTGTTTGCAAAAAAAGGGATGACTATAGGGGGGGATTGCGAAATCATGGGCTCCATAATCAAAATAACTGACAGGAATATCTTTATGTTGTCGCTAGATGAATCTGATTACGGCTGATAACCTTTAGCTTTGTGCATATTTCTAGTGATGCACAAAGCTCTGCGCGGTCAGATAATGTTAGAATCATAGGCGCTGTATTTGATGCGTTTGACGACATATCAGATTGCACAATTAACACAGCGTTCCCTTCAACTACCACTAAGCCAGTGCTCTACACTTCAGAATGGTTATTTGGGTGTTTATACGCGATTTTATAAGGTTGAAAAATGAAGAAAAGTCTACAACATGAAGCTTACCAAATGATATTTTTTAACGCTTTAGCAACCTCGGGCAGCCTCACTAAGGCCGCAGAGAAGCTAGAAGTATCTGTATCGCATGTAAGCAAACAACTCCATAACCTAGAAGACAAACTCAACATTCAACTGGTCAATCGCAGCACTAGAAATTTATCTCTAACCCAAGAAGGAAAAGACTTCGCTCATTATTGTGGGAAAATAGTGAATTTGATTCAAACTGCCAACACTCAGATGATTGATTCTAGAGATGAAGTTTCTGGTAATATCCGTTTAGCCTTGTCCTGTTCATTTGGTATTATGCATATTTTACCAGCACTAGACGAGCTACAAAAAAAACACCCTTCATTAACAATAGAAGTAAGTCTCTTTGATTATAAGATCGATATGCTAGATGAAGAAATCGACCTTTGGTTTACAACCTACGAAGAGATAAACGCAGGTTATGTTGCTCAAAGAATCATCGACACAAAATTTCTTTTGCTGGCAGCTCCTGAGTATATTCAAACATTCGGAACACCAACACACCCTAATGATTTAATAGAACATAATTGCATAACATACCATAGTAAGAATCGTAGCTATACCAACTGGTCATTTGCAAAACAAAATGAACAACTCCATGTTCAAGTTTCAGGAAACTTTCGAGTAGACAAAGCTGATGCAGTTCGAGACGCTGTCTTAGCAGGTAGAGGCATCGGTTATATCGCAAGCTACCTGTTAACAAACGAGTTAGAGTTAGGAAAGTTGGTTCCACTTCTACCTAGTTGGAAACCAACTTTGCAGATGCCCGTTTATGCTGTATATCCAAAATACCAAAATCTACCAACTCGATTGAGAACCGTTATAGATTTTGTAAAAGAAACTATAGGGCAACCCCCACATTGGGAAAAAAACCATCAAAATGATTCCCACCCCAGAAAAAAACAAATTAAAATAATATGTTACAGTAGCCACATCCAGGTTAGGTTGTTTTAATAATGAACGCAGTCTACTACGACGATTTTGTGGGTATTGGCATCTACTGCGATATGCAAGTTTCTCCAGATTCTACGTTTTCCATCAGTACCATTTTACCACTCAAACCTTTAGTCCAGTAGCATTGGTGGCTAGGCGCTATATTGCACCATGAACCACCACTAGCTTACTTTACTTTCACTCGTTGCTTACTTATCAATCCAGAAGGTGAATGTAACCGATCAGGCCGTGAGTTCCTGACTCAGTTTTTTCGAATTGCACAACAAAACTCATCACACCAAACAATCTCGCATTTTCTTAAATGGAAAAAGTGTTTCAAGCGATAGGCAGTAGTTCAAGAAGATATAGTGGATTACTATAAATCCATCTAAAGCTTACATTGTCATTTAATACAATAGCAATATGTTTATATTTAATGCGTAAATTACTAAACCATTTACCCTAATTATTAGCAGCTCGATTGTGTGTTACTTAAAATTAAATTAAATATAGAGAAACCTTAACGAAACCGTCACTAAAATTAGCCAACAAATACTATTTAGAAGGAAATATCATGTCCATAACTAATAAAGACGAAAGAACAAAAGGTATTAAGCAATATCATATAGGTATGGTTGAAGGAGATGTTGCTGAATATATTCTCCTTCCAGGAGACCCATTTAGAACAGATATCATCGCTCAATATATGGATGACGTTAAGTTGGTTGCTCACAAGCGAGAGCACAAGACTTATACAGGTTATTACAAGGGGAGTAAGAGTATCTGTTACTTCAACAGGAATGGGGGGGTGCCCATCCACAGCAATTGCTACTGAAGAACTTGCCAACATCGGGGCTAAAGTATTTATTCGTCTTGGAAGTTGTGCGGCATTACAAGATGATATTAATATCGGTGACTTAGTTATTACTACTGCGGCAATGAAAAATGAGGGGACATCAAAGTTCTATGTTCCAGATAATTTACCTGCTGTTGCCGACTTAGAAGTCACATCTGAACTGATTAGAGTAGCAAAAGAACTATCTACGGAATCTGATTATAAGGTGCACTGGGGAATTAGTTCTACAGATGATTCATTCTATGGTGAAACCCCCCCGGAATGGATACAAAAACTTATTGACCTGAATTTAAAAAATATTGAAATGGAAGCGTCAGCATTATTCACAGTCTGTCATCGCAGGGGGGTTAAAAGGTGCAACAATTTGTGCCGTCGCAGCTAACCATAAAAAGGAGAAAATTTTTGGGGGAAAGCGTAACGTCCTACTTGAAAAAGGTATCGAGAAAGAAACAGAGGTTGCACTAGAAGCAATTTATCGTTATCACAAAGGTAATATGCTTTTTTAATCTTTAAATATAATTAAATACATTTGTGCAGGGTCACTTCATATTAATATCGTAACAATAAATGACGCTGCACATTACATAAATAAAGAGGTGGAACTTATGAGTTATGAAATTATTGGTTATTTTGGTTCTGTAGTTATTGCAATATCATTGTTAGTCAGCAATGTATCGGTATTGCGTTATCTGAACTCTATAGGTTGTACAATAATGGCTACTTATGGATTTATTATTGGTGCATATCCAGTGGTACTAATGAACAGCATATGCATAATTATTAATATCTATCACATAGTAAAGTTAAAAAACTTAGATAAACAAAAAAACGATGTTTCAATATGCTAATTATACCAAGTAATCATCAAGATGAAGGATTCAGAGCAACATCAAATGTTGATCTGCACCATCAATACGGGACAGTGTGTTAAGCGAGTTTTTAAGCGTACTACTGTCCCACGGTGCGCTTACCCTATTACACCCATTTCGGATAACCTTTTGGTAGGGCAAACACGCATTAGCAGTATGTGAATGAACTTTTACTCTAGCTAATATTGGGGGGGCAATTATAAGTTGAAAATGGCAGGCGAAGAATAAGCTCTGGTCGAGTATTGCCTGCCAAAATGTCAGATCGTATATGGTCAGTACACGTTATGAAGCCGTGGGCAGCTCAGGTAAGTGTGAACCACCATTGTGCGGATAAATAATGTACTCGCCGTGATACTTCACTTTCGACTTGTAGTCCGTGACTTTATACATTAACAAACCGGCTTTATAGGCAGTATCGACAATGAACTGTGCATCACCACGAACGTATAGCGATATTGGCTTAATCACCTCACCCTGTTCGGAGATCCCATCCTGATATTGCTTCGAACATACCACCAGCGAAGCCTGACCGTCAGTATGGTGCGTTACTTTCCTGTTCACTTCATATTCTGTCGTCACTAGCCAATCCGCTTCTTCCAACAACGTATACAGTGACTGGATTTGCTCGCGAGTCGTTGCACTAGCAACATCTTCGTTGCGGGGAATACCGGCAAACGTTTGATGAATATGTTCAAACTGCTGCTTCAGTTTGGCATTTTTACCCATACTACGGGCCTGCTGCTGCCAAGCCAGCAATGTTTTGGCCAAGCAGTGATCATAACGCTGTTGCTTTATAGCCTTGGTTACCCAGGCACTCAGAAAGTGTGTTTCACTCACCGGATTGTGAGGCGTCTTACCTGATTGCAGGGATTCGCCCAAATCCTGAAGCCCGTCAGAGACCAATCTATAGATTTCTTGATAAAAGTTTGCCATGTGGTTCCTTAAGCGTCTCGGGACATAAACCAATAAAATCCAGCCGATAATACTGCACATGTCGCCATGGTCAATGCCATCGGCCAAACTGTTGCGTCTGGCATCATAGCAACCATACCGCCTACCACGGTTCCTGTCCCGAATCGCATCGTACCTGCCAGTGATGATGCCGTTCCCGCCATATACGGGTACTTGGCCAACAAGCAAGCCATTGTGTTACTACCAATAATTGAAATGGTACCCACAAATAGCATGACAGGGACAACGACACCCCACAAGCCAAGCTGGAATAACTGGCCACAAACCAAACCAATACCGGCGATTAGCTGAATAATCAGGCCAAAACGCAGCATCCAGTGCGAGCCCATTTTTTTCACCATCCGGCCGTTAATACTGGTCATCAGGATCAAGCAAACAATATTGAGGCCAAACAGCAGGCCAAAGTGTTCGGTACTGACGTGGTACAGATCAATGTAGACAAACGAACCAACAGTAAGGAAGGTAAACATCCCAGCAAAAGAGAAGCCACTACAAAAGATCATGCCAACTGCTGCCGGTGTTGTGAGCATTCGGGCATAGTTTCTTAGCGTAGAGCCTAGGTGGAAAGGCAATCGCTTTTCGACAGGAAGCGTTTCAGGAATTTTCCCCAGCACAGCCACGATGACAATCGCGGCAAACAGAGCCAGCACCCAGAATATGGAACGCCAGCCAAACCAAATCGACAGGTAACCGCCAATCATCGGAGCGGCAAGCGGGGGCGATTGTCATTACCAAGGTGATAAACGACATGGTGCGGGCAAACTCTTCTCGCTCGAACATGTCTCTGACAAGAGCCTGAATAATGACTGCGGCCGATGCACCAGCAAAACCCTGAGCGGCACGCACCCAGGTCAACTCGACAATACCTTGGCTCGTCGCACTGACACAGGCGGCGATTGCAAAAAGAACCACACCAATAATAAGTATCGGTTTACGGCCGTAACTGTCGGCCAAGGGGCCATGTAATAACTGTCCGACAGCAAACCCTGCTGTATAGGCCGTCAGAGTTGTCTGTACTGCACTCGGAGAGACAGCCAAATCTCTTGCAATACTTGGCATTGCGGGGGAGGTACATGTCTATTGCCAACGGGGGTCAACGCAGCAATAGCACCCAAAATAAGGATCAATTGCAAGCTCAGCTTTTCACTGTCTTGTGTCGTCATAAATTCTCAATACTGGAGGTTCAAACAGGTAGCCGGATATTGTACGACGAATTTGGGTATATAACTCTTTCCTAGTGGGGAATTTATCTGTTTCTGTTTAACTGTGTTCTGATAACGAACCCCAAGACACAAAAAAGGCGGATAAACCGCCCTATCACCTATCTCTGTTTTACTTCAGAAAGTAAGCTATTTCTTCATCAGTCAGCGGACGGTATTCACCCGGCTCAAGATCTTCATCTAGCTCAATGCTGCCAACCTGCTCGCGGTGTAACCCGACAACCTTGTTGCCCACCGCAGCAAACATCCGCTTAACCTGGTGGTACTTCCCTTCCGAGATTGTGATCACAACTTCGCGCTCATTGAGGATTTCAAGTTTAGCCGGACGTGTAAGATCTTTCTCGCCGCGCAACTGTACTCCTTCGGCAAAAGTCTGAACGGTCTCTTCCGGTAGCGGATCGGCCAACTCGACGTAATACACTTTTTCACACTCATGACGTGGTGAGGTAATACGGTGTGACCATTGGCCATCATCCGTCAACAACACTAACCCGGTTGTATCACCATCTAGACGCCCCGCTACATGCATCTTCTCAGGGCTTACCTCGTCGAGCAACACAAACACCGTAGGGTTGTAATCGTCAACATGGGAGCAAACAAAGCCTTCCGGCTTATTAAGCATGAAGTACCTTGGTCCGCTAAGGCTCAGAGAACGACCGTTGAACTCTACGTCGCAGTCATCCGTCACTTTCAATGAACCGTTTTTCACGATCTCGCCGTTCACTTCAATTTGTTTGTTTTTTAATAGTTTACCGGCTTCTTTACGGGTGATACCCAAAGTGGTACTTAAGAATTTATCAAGCCTCATTACTGGCTCCGCATGGTGCAAAAACGCGTATCATACCAATTTTATCGAGACGGACATAGATACACAGGCATGGCAGAGTGCAATCTTTTTATGTCGCTAATTCCCGCAACTGCGAGAATGATCCAGCTTTTCAACCAAACACGAACTAAGCTACAAAAAATAGAACATTTCTGGTTTTTCGTGGTCTTTAATTATGAACATGTTACACATAGGTTACGTATAAACATACAGTATCATCAGAACGGATTTGATGAAAAAACCTAACAACAAAGGTCGTACTATGAACATCTCACTTGTTGCGCCAAGTTTGTCATCAACAGACATGCTACTCAAACTCGTTGAGGAGCTATTTGAATACGAAGTTCTCCCTCAGAAGATCGAACAAACGAGTAAAGCTGTCCACCAGCTGATCAGTAACCCAGATCTCGGTCAGGCCTGGTTTATAGAGATCGAACAAGAAGGCGAGAAAATGATCGCCGGCCATATCACCGTTAGCTATAGCTTCAGCCTCGAATATGGCGGCCGTATTGGTCTCATTGACCAATTTTACCTCAAGCCCGAATGGCGACAACAAGGCATCGGGACAGCATTGATCCCGATGATCGAACGACACGTCACCGAGGCGGGTGTACATGCCTTGTCACTCGAGGTGAACATCGGTAACGCAGGAGCCAGAAGCTTCTACGAAAAACACGGTTTTGTCCCCCCGTCGTCAGTTTTGTATGATGACCAAAGTGATCAAACAAGAAGACATGCCGCTGCACATTGCTTCTTAACAAGAAAGCTTCGTTACGACATAGCTTCAATACAACATGGCTTCTTACAGACTCTACCGATACAGCCCAATCCGGCTCACTTAGCAAGTGGGCCGACAACATTGAGCGCTCTCCCTATCGCCATCTACCGCTGATTTCAGGTACACTCTTAGCCCCCCGAGAGCAAACTGGCTCATCTTTTGATGTCCATCAGTAGTATTTAATATGTATACCCTCCGCCCCCCCTACCAGCAAGACAGCGTTAAAGCGACCATTCACTACTTTCGCAAACACAGTACCCCCCCTGCCGTACTGGCGTTACCGACCGGGGGGGCGGGTAAAAGCCTTGTCGTGGCAGAGCTCGCACGTATTGCGCGAGGACGGGTACTGGTTCTGACTCACGTCAAAGAGCTGGTAGAGCAAAATCACAGTAAATACGAAAGCTATGGCCTCAAGGCTTCAATTTTTTTCGGCAGGGTTAGGACGAAAGGAAACTGACCGCCAGGTTGTCTTTGCCTCTGTCCAATCAATGGTCAATAGCCTCGACCAATTTGCCAATGAGTTTTCCTTACTGGTTATCGATGAGTGCCACCGTGTGCCCGATGATGAGAACAGCGCCTACCGAAGAGTTATCAGCCACGTGCAGGCGATTAACCCGGGCATCAAGATCCTGGGATTAACGGCGACCCCTTACCGCCTCGGAATGGGATGGATCTACAAATACCATACCCGCGGTCAGGTCCGTACTGAACAGGACCGTTTCTTTCGAGACTGTATCTTTGAGTTGCCAATCCGCTATCTGCTGGATGAAAACTTCCTGACCGAGCCCAAGGTGATGGATATGGCGGTTATGGGCTATGATTTTTCCAGCCTCACCCCCTTCCTCAAACGGTAACTATCGCGAGG
>LLEM01000103.1_pt1 | contig 19164 bp, 26 predicted proteins | sample 595841 | NCBI WGS metagenome assembly LLEM01 (sample SAMN02919313, study PRJNA255460) | bioreactor metagenome | biome: chemostat; feature: culture 2012_10.2; material: sediment; isolation source: day64 10degC chemostat 2012 inoculated with Wadden Sea sediment taken from... | place: Germany: Bremen ...
TATGGAACGTATCACACGCCCCTGCATACTCCTCTAATGTCTGTAACTAATGCTATTTCGGGCATCATTGTTGTAGGTGCGGTATTGCAGATGGGACAAGGTGTAGGCTTTGTAACCTTCTTGCATTTATCGCCGTATTAATTGCAAGTATCAATATCTTTGGTGGCTTTACCGTTACCAAGCGGATGCTTGAAATGTTCCGTAAAGACAAATAAGGAGTAATACATGTCTGCAGGAATCGTACAAGCGGCATACCTTGTTGCTGCGGTACTCTTTATTATGTCTCTTGCGGGGGCTATCCAAGCAAGAAACAGCACGTGCTGGTAACTATTACGGCATTGCAGGTATGGGAATCGCGCTTATTGCGACGATTTTCGGCCCTGAAGCACAAGGCACTGGCTGGATTATTCTAGCAATGGTTATTGGTGGTGCGATCGGTATCCGTCTGGCGAAGAAAGTTGAAATGACTGAGATGCCAGAGCTAGTAGCTATTCTCCATAGCTTCGTTGGTTTAGCCGCTGTCCTTGTTGGTTTTAACACTTACATTGACCATGGCGAGCTAACTGGCGCTTTATTGAATATTCACCTTGTGGAAGTATTCCTGGGTGTATTCATCGGTGCAGTAACCTTTACTGGCTCAATCGTCGCATTTGGTAAGTTACGTGGCATTATTGATTCTAAGTCACTAATGCTACCTCATCGTCACAAGTTGAATTTAGCGGCATTAATTGTTTCGTTTTTACTGATGATTTATTTCGTCAATGTCGAAGGCTCAACATTCGCGCTTATTATTGTCACGTTGATTGCATTTGCATTTGGTTACCATCTGGTTGCTTCAATTGGCGGCGCTGATATGCCAGTTGTTGTTTCGATGCTTAACTCTTACTCAGGTTGGGCCGCGGCGGCAGCAGGTTTCATGCTAGCTAATGACTTGCTTATCGTAACTGGTGCGCTGGTTGGCTCTTCTGGTGCAATCCTTTCTTACATCATGTGTAAGGCAATGAACCGCTCATTCGTCAGCGTTATTGCAGGTGGTTTTGGTACTGAAGTTGTTGAATCTTCAGACCAAGACTACGGTGAGCACCATGAAGCTTCTGCTGAAGAAGTCGCTGAAATGCTGAGTGATGCGAAGTCTGTAATTATCACTCCAGGATACGGAATGGCAGTTGCTCAGGCGCAGTATCCAGTTCACGAGATCACCGATAAGCTACGCAAGAAAGGTGTTAATGTTCGTTTTGGTATTCACCCGGTTGCCGGTCGTCTACCTGGACACATGAACGTACTGCTTGCAGAAGCAAAAGTTCCTTACGATATAGTGCTTGAAATGGATGAGATCAATGATGACTTGTCTGAAACTGATGTCGTTCTGGTTATTGGTGCAAATGACACGGTGAACCCGGCTGCGATGGAAGATCCAAACAGCCCAATCGCAGGTATGCCTGTATTGGAAGTTTGGAATGCAAAACATGTTATCGTCTTTAAACGTTCAATGAACCCAGGTTATGCCGGTGTTCAAAATCCATTGTTCTTTAAAGAAAACACTCAGATGCTATTTGGTGATGCGAAAGATTCTTGTAATAAGATCATTGAACATATCTAATGATTGCGTACTGATGTAGATATTAATGGGGGGGGCCTAATAGGCTCCCATTTTTTTATAAATGTCTTACCAGAAAAAACAGTTATTTTAAAAACATAAGAGAGTGTCAATTCTAACCACTTTAAACTAATGACAATTATCTGACATTAGGCGGGAATTGAGTGATACACTTTGCTTATGAAAAAGTATGTCTTATTAATATTGCTATTGATTTCAGGGCCAAGCTTCGCTTCTGCTGAAAATTTACCCGATCGCCTTAGCGCGGTGCGCTCAGAGCTGCTCAACAGTGAGCCTTTAGCGACATACGATTTCCGGCAGCTACAAAGCCGTTTTCCCAATCCATTGCTTCTGCCATCTAGCCTATTGCCTCAGTCCGCTGCTTATCCGCTTAAATCGCTGAAAAGATTGTATAGTAATGCAATTAGCTGCAAGGGCCCGTGGCCTGTTAGTCCTTTGGTTACCCATCCAGTCGTCTTTACCAGAGCGCTGTGCAACAATACCGTTCTGCCGAAAGGGTGGTTTGTGCGCTCTGGTTATATTCATCCAGGCGGTGGTAGTTATGCTGCTCGTTATTTGGAAAAACATCAAGACGCGGCAAAACTTCTTGATGGCTACCTGCATATTCAGGAACGTACTTTAGCACCAACCAATACAATCCTTGGTCGATTGCAGCGAATGAGCAGTGGCGAAATTCAGGTGTATATTGCAGGTGCAGAGGCATTTATATCCAATGGGGAGCTCTGGATAAGAAATGGCAACGAATATCATGTTTATGATCAGCCTACGTGGTCTTTTGCTCTCAATAAGTATGATATTAATTTTAGTCGATTAAATACGACGGACTTCTGCCTGGTAAAGAGCGGTAACATTTGCTGGCAGGAAGTAGATAAATCACATCTGACTTTTTACTTGTTGGTTGGGCTCCTAATCGGCAACGTGGCATTATTGATTGGTTGGGGGGGAGCCTATCGCCTCCGCATTCGTCGGCGTGCGATGCAAGAGCGGATGCTGGTTTTGCAGATTCTAACTCATGAACTTCGTACGCCGATTGCTAGTTTGGCGTTGACCGTTGAAGGATTTAGACGTCACTTTGATGCTTTGCCAGAAAATCTATATGATGAATTCAGACGACTGACGGAAGATTCTCGGCGGTTACGTCAGCTTGCAGAAGCCAGCAAAGACTATCTGCAAGCTAATCAGCAGGAGCTGAGCGTTCAGCAAGTTGATTCATTTAATGAATGGGTTGAGTATTTAAGTGAACCCTATGAAGATGTGTCTCTACAGTTAAGCGAAGACAGATCCGTAAACGTCAATATTTACTGGCTGGGTACATGTATTGATAACTTGTTATCTAACGCTCAGAAATATGGTGCTGCGCCAGTTACATTAACTTCATCGTTCCGTGACGGAAAACTGATTGTAAGGGTTAAAGACAATGGACCGCTCGGTTCTAAGGACTGGGCAAGATTAAGGAAGCCCCCTTCGTAAGCGAAAAAGGCTTGGGGCTTGGCCTTACAATTGTTGAATCGATGATTCGTAGAATGGGAGGGCGGATGAAACTTGAAGGCCCCTCCTACAACATTTATTTTGGAGATACCGTGTGAATCAAACTCTGCTTCTGGTTGAAGATGACCACAACCTTGCCGATGGTTTACTCGAGAGCTTGAAAGACGCTGGCTATGAATGTCTGTACGCAGACTGTGCGACAAAAGTTGCAGATTTATGGTCAAATGCCGATTTGGTCGTTTTGGATCGCCAGCTACCGGAAGGTGACTCGTTGGATTACCTAAATGACTGGCTCTTGATTAAGCATGTTCCCGTAATTTTGCTCACGGCGATGGTGTCTGTTTCAGACAAAGTTGTCGGGCTGGATTCGGGGGCCAAAGATTACCTGACAAAACCTTTTGCTGAAGAGGAACTGCTAGCAAGAATCAGATTGCACTTACGTGGAGCAAGTACTGAAGATGCACCCGTTATAAATGTAATTTCTGTTGGTGATATTGATATTGACCTTGATAGCCGAGAGGTTAGGAAGGGGAGCGATGTCATTATACTTACTCGTACCGAGTTTGAGCTTCTTGTGTTTCTTGCCAAGAACTCAGGCCGTGTATTTACCCGTGACGAGCTTCTGGATCAAGTGTGGGGATACAATCACTACCCAACGACCCGTACCGTTGATACTCATATCCTGCAGCTTCGGCAGAAGCTGGCTGGGATTGAAATTGAGACGTTGCGCGGTGTTGGTTACCGGATGAAATCGTCATAGTGATGAACAAGCTATCGTTTACCTGTTCGTTGTTTTTGCTTCACTCGGTGTTAGCGACACCGGGTGCGGCAGCCAAGTGGTTTACAGGCCAAGATTCATATACAGTTGCACATCAGAGGCTGCTCGAAGGCAAGACATCCGAAAGCTTTGACGGTATGGTTCAGGCTTGGCAACAAGATCCTAATAGTGATCAGCAAGGTAATCTAAACGCATTATTCAAGTTGGCGATCACCGAAGATTGTGGACGCAGCATGGTACAAAAGGCATTGCCTGCATGGATACCTAATCTATCGATTGAGCGTGAGGTTATTCAGAACCTCAACCAGACGATGCTCAAGCTGTCAATAACTGGGCTTACTCGCATTAAGATTGCAGAAGTTAAGCTTACTAAATGGCCAAATCAGACCATTGTTTCCAGTACGCCGAGTATTGGGGGGATGGCGGTTATTTTTCCGTTGAAACACGTCGTCTCGAAAAGCCTATTGGTGCTGGCTTATATCAATTGACGATCGACACCGAGGGTGAGGAAACCTTCAATCATTGGATTTTGCTGACGGAACCTACGGCTAAACAGCGGATTGGCTGGAAAGACAGTAAAAATTGGCGAATCGAACAGGGGGGGCGTCTGCCAGATCCTGCATGTCCATCTGCAGTACTCTCAATGAGTCTTTATGATTTGAATGATACAACTTGGACTCCGTTATGGACTGAAGATGTAGATGGTAGGTTGCCAACGACACTGCCTAAGATAGACGTAGTTGATGGTCGCTACTGGTTAAGTGTTGGGCTGATCGAAAGCCGATGGCAAGGCGATATTTCTGTATTAGATATTCAGACTATCACTAGGCCTGTTGATTACCCCAGGTTTGTGATTCAACCATAAGCTAATGATTATTAGTGTACTTATGAAATTCACTGATCTTTATAGAACTATTCCCCACATAAACAAGGTATATTTTTGAAAGATGTATTTTAATCACACCTTTTAAGGTGTATTATTAATGCATGTTTAGAAGTGGGTGTAGGTTTACCTATGATGCAAATCCTCGATAATGAAAAAGAGCAACAGATCATTCCAGTTTTTCGTTTAGCTTTTCGTCCTTTTTTTCTTGCGGCCAGCGGATTTTCGGTTATCGCGATGCTGTTATGGGCATTATTTTGGTCTGGGAGTATTAATCTCAGTGGCCTGATGTATGGCAACCCATTGTGGTGGCATAGCCACGAGATGTTATTTGGTTTTGCTGGCGCTGTTATTGTCGGTTTTTTGCTGACAGCGGTGCAGAATTGGACCGGTAACCCGGGAGTTCGAGGGTGGAAGCTGGCTTCGATATTTTTATTTTGGCTGCTAGCTCGAGTCGGATTATTAGTAGGTAGCCCAAGTATTATCTTCATGGTTATTGATTTGGTTTGGATGCCTTTAGCGGCCTATTTCTTGGCTAAGCCTATTTTCATTCGTAAGCAATGGAACAACTTATTCTTTGCGCCTTTGATTCTGTTACTTACGTACCTCAATGTTCGATTCCACCTGATAGCGCTTGGCGTTGGTGAGGGTGATCTACGTTCAGTATCCTTTATGTCGTTGATGGTGATCTCTGTGATTGTCCTTGTTGTTGGAGGCCGGGTGATTCCGTTTTTCACATGGCGTGGAACGAACACAGAGCAGATCTCACGGGTTAACTGGATTGAACTAGGTGCCTTGATACCAAGCTGGCTGTTATTAGTTAACGTTCTACTACCAGTACCTGAGTCGTTGAGTCAGTTCACATTACCAGTGCTGTTAGCCGCAACCGGTTTGTTTAATTTGATTCGATTCGTTCGTTGGCGTACGTTCTCGACACTGAAGAATCCCTTGTTATGGTTATTGCACTTTGCCTATATGTTCATGATTATTGGCATGCTTCTACTCGCAATACATTTTCAGACTGAAGCTATAGGTTACAGTGTAGCGCTTCACTTTATTACTGTTGGTGGTATTGGCTGTATGATCCTGCAATGATCGCTCGAGTGTCATTAGGCCATACAGGGCGAAGCTTACAAATCAACCGTATTATGGTAGCAGCTTTTGTGGCGTTAGTTGCATCGGCGCTTATTCGTACTGTTGTTGTTCTGCTATTCCCGACAATGATGCTTAGTGGCTATGTTATTTCGGCACTATTGTGGGCAATTGCATTTATGATTTTCACGGTAGTGTATTATCCAATCCTAACAAAACCTCGTTTAGATGGCCGTCCGGGATAAATAGGTGACAACAAAGTCGATTATCCCTAGAATAACTCTCCCTTTAGTAGATTAGAATGAACAGTTATGTTTAACAACGTGCCGACATTAACTCACGAACAGCAGCAGAAGGCCGCTGATAAAATCCACGAACTGATGGCGCAGGGTATCAGCAGTGGAGAAGCAATCATGATCGTTGCTAACGAAATTCGTGAAGCTGAAGCAAAAAAGCAAGCGGCACAGAGTGAAGCAGAACAGTAACTCATCGCTGTTGGTTATAAGTCTTTAAGAAAACAGGTACCGAGAGGTGCCTGTTTTTTCATCAAACTGTGCGATAAATCTCAACTGTCATATCTATCCTTAGCAAACACTCTGATGCTGAAATAGAATAATTAAGTTAGTTTTCGTAAGGACTTTGCACAGGGGGGGGCAGGATGAATAACCGTTACCAGAAAGCACGTACACTTGCTCGCGCTAAACACAAAGATCAAATGTATGGTGCTGTTCCTTATTATGTCCATCTCGAAGCGGTCTCACGGTTAGCCAGTCCATTTGGTACGGATGCGATGATAGTCGCCCAGTTGCATGATGTTGTTGAAGATACTGAAACCAGTATCGATGAGCTGGCGGCTGATTTTGGCTATTTGGTCGCTGATGCAGTTGGTTATATGAGTGATGGTAAGCTTGAAGACAGGAAGTCTAGGAAAGATGAAATTAATTTTCGCTTGGCTTCTCTTGATATTGATGAAGAAGCGGCCAGAATTGCTTAATCGTTAAAGCATGCGATCGCCTTGCTAATGTCAGATCAAGTTTACGAAGTACCGAGAAATACTTTTGTTTGTATCAGCAAGAACACCCGAACTTCAAAAAAGCGGTGTACCGAAAGGGGGCTTTGCGAAGCAATTTGGTGGGAGCTGAACAACCTATTAAAGTACTCGGAAGCATCGTAGTCGTTCAAGGGACAATTGTGCTGATATAAAAAAGGGGGCAGTAGCCCCTTTTTGATGTTTAATTTCTTGTCGTGGATCTTACTCTACGTCGTAAATCGTTGGAATTGGCTGACGCTTGTGTTGTGTTGCTTGGTAAATTTCTACCAGACGCTCAGCAACATCAGTCTCGACAGGTTTCCCTTCCAAGAAGTCATCAATCTGGTCGTAAGTAACCAGTAGTGCATGTTCATCGGGTTTCTGTGGTGCTAGCTCTTCCAGATCGGCTGTAGGCACCTTTTTCACCAGTAATTCAGGAGCCCCCCCAGAGTTGCCGCAATTTGACGAACCTGGCGTTTGTTCAGGCCAAATAAAGGTGCCAAGTCACAAGCGCCGTCACCAAACTTGGTATAGAACCCCCCCGTGATATTTTCAGCCGAGTGATCGGTGCCTAGCACCATACCACCAATAAGACCGGCCACTTCATATTGGGCAATCATACGGGTACGTGCTTTTACATTACCTTTAACAAAATCAATCTTGCCGTTACATTCAGGAAGCAGATTCGTTCCTTCAAGCGCTTGCAGAGTATTGGCATGAGTTCCGTCAACGCCATCCTTAATATTCACACTGATGGAGTGGGTCGGCTGAATAAAAGAAAGGGCTAGCTGGGCTTCGTCTTCATCGTGCTGTTCACCGTAAGGAAGGCGTACTGCAATAAATTGATAATCTTGAGAATTTGTTTCGTCATTCAATCTATTGATCGCTAGCTGAGCCAAGCGGCCACAGAGTGTAGAATCGACACCACCGCTGATCCCAAGAACGAGAGATTTGCAGTTGGCCTGCTTCAGTTTATGCTGAATAAAGCCGACACGGCGCTGAATTTCAAAATCGACATCAATTGTCGGCAATACACGCATTTCAGTGCGAATAAGCTGTTCCATAGTGAATGAATCCTCAGGGCATTGCCCAGTTTCTAATCATTTAGCTCAACCGAATGCAAAAAATAAAAGGTTTGCATTAAATCTTTGCCAAAATCATGCGATAACTCTAGGGCAGGATCAATCCTGAATTAACAATAAATCCAAATTAATGATAAATCGGTATAAAAAAAAGGGGGGGCATTCTAGTCATGACAACATCAATTGCCGTGTTTGGTAGCGCATTTAACCCGCCTAGTTTGGGGGGGCATAAATCTGTGCTAGAAAGGCTGCAACGCTTTGATCGCGTATTATTGCTACCGAGTTATGCTCATGCATGGGGGGGCAAGGTGATGATTGATTATGATGCCCGCTGTGAGCTGGTAGAAGCATTTATTGATGATCTTAATCTGCCTAATTTAGAGTTATCGCGTTTAGAGCAAGAAATGGCTGTCGGTAGTGAGCCGATTACGACCTATGCCGTTCTCAGCAAGCTGGAAGAGCAAATTCCAGATGCAGATATAACGTTCGTGGTAGGTCCAGACAATTTTCTTAGTTTTGCGAAGTTTTACAATTGTCAGGATATTGTAAAAAAATGGCAAATCCTGGCCTGTCCGGAGACCGTTAACATACGAAGTACAAATTTACGTGATAGTATTGTCAATAAGCGTTCTATCTCACACTTAACAACGGCAACTGTGGCTAGAATGCTTGATGACCGAGTGCGTTATTGCTTTCACGAATCCAATGATGAGTAATAACGATATAGGGTAACCTCGTTATTGCATCATGGGTTTCGGAAGGCTTGATTTTGAGTAGTTGTAAGATAAAACTTTGTATCTTTACTTTCATAGCCAGTTCATTTAAAGCCTGGGCTATGCCTTGTGAACAATTTACTCCGAGTCAGCTCGCTGGCTTGACGGTTGAGGAGCAAAAGACCTTTGCTACGTCATGTGCTGTTGTTAGCGATGAGGCGTCAATAGAGCTCGGCAATCAATAGACGTTCGCCACGCTTGGGATCAGGGGAAAAGCTCAGGGAATGATTTTTGGGATGATTGGTCAGGAGATAATCATTCTCCAGTTCTAACGTCTAAATCAAAATCGAAGTTTTACGGTTTAGGTTTTTGGATACCGTCGAAATATGATGACCCAGACTTTCAGTCCGTCAATGATGCAGAGGAGTGGATTAAAAAAACACGGTTTGCAAATGAGCTTTGGTGTTGGTGGTGAAGATGGCCGCTCAACACGGGTTAGAGTGGATTATCGTTGGCATGATGAAAGTCTTGATGATATATCCCTTCAAATCGAGATTCCATTTCAATAACGATTCAACTGCTGTCTTAACTAATAATGTCTAACAAAGCGACGTGACAACGTCGCTTTTCTGTCTGTATTATCTAGGCGAGCTCTTGCCCTAATATAGGCTTTGCAAGAGCGACGATGGTCTCTTTTGATGTGTTCAATGTGTCTGCAATTTGTTCGAGCTTACGACCAGAGCGTGATAACTTCAGTGCTTCACGCATAATGATACAAGCCTCAAACTCATTAGTCGAAAACCCAATGACATTTGAGATGGCCGCCAATGCGGCTTTGTCAGTGACCCTGTCACCTTTCAATAGCAGGCTAAGGTGTGTACTGTAGTCATTACGCAAACTAGGGCAGAGTGAATTCGTCTTCACCTTTAGTTTTGCGACTTGATCGCCAATAACGCGCATGAGGTTTCCTGCGGGGCCATCTAAGCTAAGTGGGGGAGTTCTTTTTAGCCTCGTGCCGCAACTCGGTCAACAGTTCAGCCATCAGAGCGTTAACTGAAAAAAAACCGGCTTCTTTGCACACAGGGGATGTTAGACGTGCGGAAAACTCGACTCTATCATATTGAGTGCCTGGTAGGACGGTCAGCGCGTGGAGACAGTCAAAAGGGAGCCAGAAGCCAGCGCCTTTTGTAACCAAAAACTCTTGCTTACCAAGCCGGACAAGCGCAGAACCATCCTTAACAACAATCATATATGAGGTATGACTTTTGCGGCGAGAACCGACGTGTAGGAAGTTCTGAATGTTGTGTGAAAATTCTATAGCCTGTTTCATAGTAAGTCTCTAGCAAAAAAGCACGCACATATTGTTCTGTTTTAAGCAAACCGTCAATAATTGAGAACCCTTATACTGCAATTTGGTACTTTTTAGTAAGAATTGCTACGCTAACAACAGACATGTTCACTAGATTTACTGTAATGTGTTTGAAATTCATCCATATTTACGTGGTATGACCTCCAACCACACAGGTTGTTGCGTCATGTCATTGGGCAAATTGATAAATCTGCGTAAAATGTCGCGGTTTTAATTTTATATGAAGCATGATTGTGCAAACAGATAACGATATATATAAAGAGATACGTCCGTATAACGATGACGAAGTAAGTGGCGCAATTGAACGCCTTGTAAACGATAAGGAATTTATCACAGCAATCCTTAATTATCGTTTTCCTCAATTGTCAGGTGTGCTTGGCTGGCTATTGATCCCGCTGATTAAACGCTTCTTGATAAAAAAATGGTCTAGCGTAAAGACTGTCGAAGATGTTCAGTTTCAAGTTGCAAAGTACATGAACGCAACCATTGACCATTCGTGTGACGGTGTCACTAATAGTGGGTTGGATAAACTTGATCCAAGCCAATCTTACCTATTTATTTCAAATCATCGTGATATAGCAATGGATCCGGCGATGGTTAACTGGTGTTTGTTTGAGCATAAATTTAAAACTGTTCGCATTGCCATTGGCGATAATCTGCTTAAGAAACCTTGTGCAACTGAATTAATGCGTTTGAATAAAAGCTTTATCGTTAAACGTTCGTCGAAGGGGGCCGCGTGAGATGATGAAAACGCTTGGCCAGCTTTCAAGCTACATTTCCCACTCCCTTGAAACGGGTAATTCGATTTGGATTGCACAAAAAGAAGGGCGGGCCAAAGATGGAAATGATAGAACTGACCCGGCAATTTTGAAGATGTTCTTTATGGAAGGGCGAAAGCGTAAGCAGTCTTTCAGCGAGTTCATTGCAGGGTTGAATATCGTACCTGTTGCCATTTCTTATGAAAACGATCCTTGTGATGTAGCTAAAGCCAAGGAGCTGTACGAGAAAGAAACATCAGGTAGCTATGAGAAAGGCGAGCTTGAAGATATTGAGAGCATCATCCAAGGGATCGTTGGTGAAAAGCGTCGCATACATGTGAGCTTTGGTGACGTGATTAAACCATCGTTTGAAACACCTGAAGAACTAGCTGAAGAAATTGACCGACAGATTACTCAGAACTATCACCTGTTCCCCTGCAAATTACATTGCAGCTAATCAAACGCATGAATCTGCAACAGAAGTTGAAAAAGCCAGGTTTGCAGAAAAGCTGGTTGATCTACCGGAAGGCGTTGTAGACATTTTAAAGAAAATGTATGCGTTCCCGGCGATTAAAAAGCAATAACAGATGATTAGGCAGCAGGCATAGTGCCTGCTGTTTAACTTAATATTTAGGATCGGGACTGGCACTTAATGTTCTAACTATCGCTTTCGGAGACAGCACTTCAACTCGCCGATTTTTTTGTTTTTCTGCCTCCGTTTTCCCTTTTGCTATTCTCTCGCTATATCCTGCCGCTACAATTTGAATTCTTTCTTCTTCAACACCAAAAACAGATGAAATATAGATAGCGACGCTAAATGCTCGCTCGTAAGAAAGAACCACATTCTCTTCTTCGTTGCCACTGTCATCACTGTGGCCGACAACAACGATAAAACTATCGGGGTGCTGTCTCAATCTTACCGCAATAGAATCGAGCTCGAGTTGATTAATTGCGTCTAGTTCATAGCTGTCTTTTGAGAAATAGACTGTCTGCCGCATTTCGGGCAGCTCCGTTAGCAAAATCTTGGCGCTTGGGACAGGGGGGGTGGTAGGCTGCTGTCCAACATTGCTCGTGACGCTGTCACTTCCATTACCACAACCAGCTAAGACAACGCTGGTTAGTAGAAATGAAATTAATGTATGGCATTGAGTTTTTTTGCGCGCCATTACTAAACCTAAACCTAAAGCTATAAATCACTACTTTAGGTTTAGAACATCTGACTGGAATCACAACTGCATAATTGAGATGTGAGTGGCTCGTCTATCGGTTAGTGGCAGGGTTGGGATTACGATATGGTGGTATTGCCATTCGCTCGGACATGAAGTCGATAAATGAGCGTACTTTAGGTGCGAGGTACTTGCGACGCGGATAAACGGCATAAATTGGTAACTCGACATCAGCTTTCCATTCCGGCAATAACTGTACAAGTTTGCCAGTATCAAGTTCATCGGTAATTAGGTAGGTAGCCAAATAGGCGATCCCTAATCCGGAGAGGGCGGCATCAAGAACAGCTGGTGCGTTATCTATGCGGTAGTTTCCACGAGCTCGGATAGATTGCCTTACACCATCTCGGGTGAATTCCCAATTAACGTACTTTCTTTCCCTGCTCTGGTAAGTAATACAGTTATGTTTACGTAAATCACTCGGTGCCGTTGGCGTACCATTTTGCTCAAGATAGTCTGGCGATGCGACAACCGCGAATTTGCAATCAGCAAGCTTGCGCGCAACCATTCCTTCTGGCGGGTGCTCATGAATGGCAACCCAGCAATCAAACCCTTCTTCAAGTAGGTTAGGGCGATGGTCAAACAGGCTTACCTCTAGCTCTAAGTCTGGGTGTGCTTTTTGGAATTCAGCCAATGCGGAAGTAATGCGCGAATTACCAAATGATTGTGCAATCCCAACCCGAAGCACACCCTTAATCTCATTTCGGTAACCTGCGACCATGGCTTCTGCTTCGTTAACTGTATCTAGCAGCTGCTGACCATATTCTGAATACTGCAAACCGATATCTGTTAAAGCAACGGCACGTGTACTGCGCTGTACTAGCTGACATCCTAGACGTTCTTCTAGAAAACGTATTTGTTTACTGACTTGTGATTTAGAGATCCCAAGACGTTCCGCAGCGCGAGTAAAGTTTTGTTCGTGGCCAACAGTAGCGAGTATCACCATTTGTTGAAGATTTTCTAGCATAGGGGAGAACCATAAAGAGACAACATAGAAAGTATACCATTGATTACAAACCGGTAAATAATCAAGGTTACGCATTGTGACAATGTCACCGGTAAATTCACATCCATTTCTCAACCGCCTCCGCACAATTCTCACATTAAGAAGATGATCCTACCTTCTAAAGATAGATCGACAAGGGATCTGTAAAGCCACACGCTTTAGCATATTCGTTGGTATAGCCTGCAATCCGGCCTGAAAGTTACTTCATGTTAGTAGTCATTTACTGTCATATATTCAATGACTTAAGCTCGTGTTTACATGTGTGGACAATGGTTGCGCGCTGATTGTAATAAACTTTCATCATGAACACTGATATAGTTGATTGTTCTGATCTTACAGGATCTTCTGTATGTCGCGAGTTACTATTAATAGTATCGATGTGGAAGATTAAACCTAACGATTTTATCAATTATTAAGAGTGAAATATGATAGAGCCTCATTAGGAGGTTGTATGTTTACAGTGTTATGGCGATTCTTTGTTTTAGGTTTATATAGTTTTGGTGGACCAGCCGCGCATATTGGCTATTTTCAACGGGAATTCGTTCAAGATAAGAAATGGTTAACAGATCAGGATTTCACGCATGCAGTAGCTCTATGTCAGTTTTTACCTGGTCCTGCGAGTAGTCAGTTGGGGGGGATGTACATCGGTTACAAAAAAGCTAGTTACCTTGGTGCTTCCGCCGCTTTTATCGGATTTACTTTTCCTTCGTTTCTACTCCTGACTTTGCTGGCAATTGGTAATCAGCAGTACAGCGATGTTGCCTTTATCGACACTATTATTCAGGCAGCAAAATTGCTGGCAGTCGTTGTGGTTGCGGATGCGTTATGGGGGAATGGCCAAGAAGAACTTAACGACCAAATTGACGTTTGCTGTTGCCTGCCTGACTGCTGCCAGTGTCTATTTCAGCACAGGTTTAGTCGGACAGATTTTCCCTATAATTTGTGCTGCATTTGTCGGTTTATTGCTTTCTTTGAAAGGCGAATCTGTCCAGAGGCTTCCTTACGAGAATGCTTTGATAAGGCCAAATGTAGTTATATTGAGCCTTTTTGCTGTGTTGCTATTGGCCATGCCAATGCTTGCTGGTCAATCAGAGCTCCTCGGTTTGTTTAATATCTTTTATCAAGCTGGCAGTTTTGTATTCGGTGGTGGACACGTAGTGCTACCTCTGCTGGAACCGATGCTTGATGGTATGGTAGAGCAAGACACTTTCTTGAGTGCTTATGCTTCAGCTCAACTTGTTCCTGGCCCAATGTTTACCATGGCAAGTTACCTCGGCGCATCAGCTTTGGCTGATTCTCCAGTATTAGGGAGCCTAGTTGCTACCATTGCTGTTTTCCTGCCTGGAAGCCTGCTGTTGCTTGCTTTTCTTCCGGCGTGGAATGCCTTGGTTAGCCATAGCCGGTTAAAGGCATCCCTCGTTTTAGTTAATGCGAGTGTAGTGGGATTACTGGCAAGTGCGTTTGTTAAACCTGTATTACTAACATCAATAGGTTCTACCTTGGACATCATTGCTGTTGTTGTCGGTTATCTACTGCTGAAATATCGGAACTGTCCTGTCTGGTTGTTGATTGCGTTGTTCTGTGGTTACAAATTTATTATCTAGTGATCTTGTCTGTTATAGCAGCCTTCCGGCTGCTATAAATTACCAACCCCCCCACCTAATGCACTATAACTTTATAGCTATAATCAAATAAGAAATACGAACCACATTCATCAAACATATTCAATACTTATACCTTTTAAGTTATAGTAACCTGCTTATCATGCGATTAAGCTAATGTTAAGTCAGTCCTGCTACTGTCCTGTTATTACATATATACTCAGATATGACTAATGGCAGAAAAGAGAAAGGTTCGCCCGAACCTTACCAACTATGATGTACTTGAATTAATTCAGGAAGAATTACGCCAATCAGAAAAGCGTATTGTCAAAAAAGTGATCTGTACCGTCTCTTCTGGTGTCTTAATGGTACTGTTATTCATTGTTATAGTGATTAGTACACAGGGCAAAACAGTACGAGACTATGCTGCAGAGGCAATGAGAAAAGCGTTTGAGGCTGAACGCGCTGTATACATTATTGATGAAGCCGCAGGTACCAATTTTCTTGAACAATCAAAGCTGGAATCCCAGTAGGATAAACACTTATGTAGATTGGTATAAGAACTCCAGGATAGAGTCCAACCTCTACATTTGCACTATTAATGAATGATTTTTGATCAATAGTTCAGGCCGAGCAGTTTTCAACAATGACTGTTTAGCGTCGGCTTCGTCTAAGCGGTATACGGGCTGGGTAAGAATAAACTGGCCAACCATCTCAACAATTGAAGAAAGAAGCTGTTTACTGGCAAAATTTGTTAGCTCATCTGGTGTTAAATCCAGTGATTCGACCTCAAGATCATTCAGAAAGATAGCACCTTCTTCCTTGTTGTAATAGGGCACAGCACTGAAACTAACATCGATCGCAATGTCTTGCTGTTGTTGTCCTGAAATCATGATTTTAGCTTGAGATTTTGCGTCAAGACTAACACGGTCGTCAGCTACTCTTCCTATGCCTACTTTTATGTCGCTGAACTCAACATTGGCATAGGCTAAGCCTTTAATTCCGACAGTACGCTCAAATGACGCACGGCTATCCAAGTAATCTTGGATTTCACCCTCAGTTACGCTGTAACTTGCACAGGATGATAAGATGAAGGAAGTAAGTAAGACGGCTAGTTTCTTCACTGATAGCCTTCTGAAGTTGATTTGAACATTTTTTAAGTATCAGCAATCTAACGTCAGTGCGCCACTTTAGTAACGAGAAAGGCTAAAAACAGTATTTAAATTCATCTTTATAGAGCTTATCCAGTTGTTTTCGGTACTTCACGCCTTGCTTGCTGGTGTATTTATGCCGCATCTTGCTATGAATCGTTTCAATCTTGGCGCGTGTCTTTACGCATTGCTGATGTTTTTTGCTGTTAGCGACAACCGCCGGGGAAGCACTCAGCACAAAGATGACAAGTATTGAGCTTACTATTTTTTGCATTGTTACAATGCCTAGGGTAGGAGAGTGGTAACAACAGTATAAGAAATGTCTGTAAATTCAATTTTTTAGAAGGCAATTATTTAGAGAAGAGGCTCAATTTGAGGAAGCAACAAACAACATAATTACTTGAAGCCTAGAAGGATGATCATAGTGAGTGCCCAGCCTGGCTGAGCACTCATTATTGAAGTAGCAGTTAAGCGATTTCAGAGAATAGTAGTTCAAGATCATAATTGTTACGTTTTAATGTATTCTTAAGCTTGTTCAAGGAACTGACTTGTAATTGACGAATTCGCTCCCTGGTTAAACCCACTTCATCTGCGACCTGTTGTAACGTCTGTATCTCATGGCCTAATAGGCCAAAACGGCGGCATATTATTTCTCGATCCCGCTCGTTGAGACTGTCCAGCATAGATATGGCCAGCTTATTGATATCCTGTTTATTAATCACGGTGTCTGGCTGTGTTGAAGAATCATCAGCAATAAATGCTGAAATTGTCTGCGAGTTTGTATCTTCATTTATTGCTTGGTCGATAGACATGACAGGCGCATCTAGCGCTAACACACCTGAGATATCATCTACGGTTCGCTCAAGCTTCTCAGCAATTTCTTCGTGGCTTGGCTCTTGGTTTGAGATCTTCATCAACTGCTTGTGTGTTCGTAGAATTGTATTAATCTCTTTCGACACATGAACAGGAAGGCGAATTGTTCGGGGCCTGGTTGTGAATAGAGCGTTCGATAGTTTGTTTTATCCACCATGTGGCGTAGGTTGAAAAGCGGAAACCTCGTTCCGGATCGAATTTCTCAACAGCTGTAATTAAACCGATATTTCCTTCATCGATTAGATCACTTAATAGCATGCCGCTACCACGATATTTTTTTGCAATACTCACAACAAGTCGAAGATTGCTTTCAATCATCGTTGCCTTAGCAAATTTATCGCCTAATAAGCTCTTACGGCTATATTGAATTTCTTCAACTTTAGATAACAGTGGTTTTTGTGCTATATCTTGTAGATATAGGTGTATAACATCTGTTTCAAATCCATGTACATCTTGTGGTCTGATATCCATACCATTTCCCCTCAATTAATTGTACAACAATATCTTTATACTTATTTTCTTATACACAATCACACTAACATACACATGTTGCATATTCTATTCGATATGGTCTCAAATATTGCAAATAGGTATAACTATTTGTTATTTAGAGATAGAGTAGTGGTGAATCGCTAACAACATTTATATAACTAATCAAGTGTTATAGGTGTTATACAGATAAAGTCTTACCGCATAAATTATCTATAAATCAATTACTTACCGTTGCATTAACAGAGAGGGACTGCCGTTAGATATTCAGAAAGAGTAATGTGTAGAATTAACACAATACATGTGACGGTGTCACTTAAAATATTTTTGCTTTATTATGAATGAACTCAATGTTGATAAACCATAATAATATGGCATATGTATGATCATTGAAAGAAACTGCTTGTCGACGTACCATATATTACAATCTTGCTCTGTATTGGATACATGTTTATAGATTTCATTTAATAGTTTGTGTGTTCTAATAATAGGTGTAAATGTATTGGAAAACACTCCGAGCAAATTAATTTATATTTAGTTTAACTTTTCGACCTGCATATAATTCATAATAATGATAAATTGATAGAATAACGATGATAAGTGAGAAATGTTGTTTCTGCTTGTTACGCTGTCACTCATTATATGGTCATTCCTAATGAATATACAGCTGATAGTCAACTATAATTAGAAGGAATTATGCTCTACAACGACAATATAATACTAAGGGTAGCTACCTCTGAGGATAAAGAACCATTGTACTCGTTGATCACGGCTGATGAAGAGTGGACAAAATTCAATGGCCCGTATTTTCCTTATTTCAAGCCCACTATTAATGAATTTGAAACTAATTTGTTCAAGCGACTCTGTGATGGCATTGACGCGCTTGTAATCGACTATAAGGGCGAGGCGATTGGAAGTGTTTCTTATTACTGGGAAGATAAAAGGACAAGGTGGCTAGAAGTTGGGGGTTATCATTTACGATAGTCGCTATTGGAGCAAGGGGGATTGGACGCAAAGCCCTTGTTCCATGGATAACGCATCTGTTCGATACATTAGAAATAGAGCGCGTTGGATTAACAACCTGGTCTGGTAATCCTAGAATGGTTGCTTGCGCAGAATCAATTGGTATGACGCTTGAAGCCAGACTTAGAAAGGTGCGTTATTTTCAAGGCCAATATTATGACTCGATTAAGCTGGGGTGTGATCCGTGAGGAATGGAGTAGCACCATTAGACAAAGCGGCAGTTGAAATCAGCGATGAAGTCGAGGAGCCAGACATTGGCTTGTTCAATTGTATCAATACGCTGTAGTCGCATTTCCTTTATTAAGCGATCCTGTAACGTTTTGTTCGCGCGCTCGACACGGCCCTTAGCTTGTGAGCTGTTAGCGTAGATCAACTCTATATTCAGATCATTGAGCACGCGGCCAAACTGGGTCAGCCGTTCAGTATGGACATCACGCTTGCTGACATGAAAAACAGCATGTCGATTAATGTATTCACGTGAGGCAACCATATAGTCGAAGGCCGATTCAGTTTCACTGAAGATTCATCAAGCGTCCGGTGGCATCATCGATGTAGACTAGCAGGCAGCATTTGGGGCTGCGACCTTCGAACCAGTCATTGAGGGAGCCATCGATTTGGATCAGTTCACCTAAACAGTCACGGCGATGGCGAGGCTGTTTGGCATGGGGAACCCAGAGACCGTCAGCGATCATCCATTGGCGCGTTTGTGGACAAGGCCTGCAGCACCAAACTGGCGAAAGCAAGTTACCAAGCGCTGGACTTGCCGAACACTGATTGAAAGGATACGCGCAGCATCAACATGCCGAATACGGTTTTCGCAAACATCACGGATAGCACTCAGGCGTAAAATCTCTTTGTCATGCATGGTTACCAACATCGTTTGTTAATCTCACACAGACCAGATAGGTACTGATCACCGTAGGAAAAACAGGACATTTTCACTTTGCAGAAAAGAGACATTTCAACTTTGCGACCACACCGCAAGTA
>LLEM01000104.1_pt1 | contig 18995 bp, 22 predicted proteins | sample 595841 | NCBI WGS metagenome assembly LLEM01 (sample SAMN02919313, study PRJNA255460) | bioreactor metagenome | biome: chemostat; feature: culture 2012_10.2; material: sediment; isolation source: day64 10degC chemostat 2012 inoculated with Wadden Sea sediment taken from... | place: Germany: Bremen ...
CAGTACGAAAACGGTAATCAGCAGACTTGAGTTACCAGCAGTAAATAACAGGCCAGCAGCAACGGTACCACCTAGAATAGCCACAAATGTTCCCATTTCAACCACGGCATTACCGCCCACCAGCTCCCTGTCGGTAAGGTGCTGCGGCATCAAGGCAAACTTGACTGGGCCAAACAAGGCTGACTGAGCTCCCATCAGGAACAAGATGACTAACAGTCCCGGTACATAGTTAAACCAGAGTGCAACAGCACCAGCCGACATAATGACAATTTCAGCCAGTTTAATTTTTCGAATCAGTGCTGATTTCTCATATTTATCTGCCAGCTGTCCCCCTATTGGAGAAAGCAGAAAAAACGGCAGGATAAACAGCCCGGCAGCAAGGTTGATCAAGGTGGTACTTTCCTCCTGGCTATAGAGCCCGGAGAATGCAATAAACAACAGCAGCACATTCTTAAATAAGTTGTCGTTAAATGCACCTAGTGCCTGAGTACTGAAAAAGGGGAGAAAACGCTTTTTCCCCAATAATGTAAACTGATTCATGGCCTACCCCTCGCTGTATTCAATCTTTAATTGTCCCTTGATAGTGTTAATTTACAACACAATCGAACACTGTGCAATTGAGTTTCCAAAAAATTACGGATGAAGACAGAAACAGAGAATCGTAGCGTTTGTTACTTCCCTTTCGGCAAACCTAAAGTCTCAAGTGCACATTGCAGCTCAATTAAGGCTTCCGATAACTGGGCCATCCGATCCTTACCGAGCTCGGCTTCGAGCCGTTTTGCGTAATCAGCGTGTTGCGGACCGATTTTCCGGATAGCATCAAAGCCCTTCTCCGTGGGTTGAAGCAGCATGGCTTTGCGGTGAGACGGGTTCGGAATGAATTGCACCATTTCATCTTCGACCAATTGAGAACTGGTTCTCTGGACACTTTGCCGCGTTATTCCCATTCTGCGCGCGATTTCTGCCTGAGTAAGCGGCTCATTAAGCACTGCCCCCAACACCTGCCAACGCGTTGCCGTCAAGCCCGCCGGAGTGGCTAGCTGATCAGCAATCTTTAGAAACCGGCCATTTAGCGCAAAGACCGTCAGCGCCATTGAGCTCAGTCTATCTTGGTGTTCACTCACTTGGCATGTTCCTCCATGAGTTCGAAAAAGCCTTTAGGATCTTGGTGCTCAAAAAGTTTCAACCATGCCTCAAGCGTTGTCTCCGAATAGAGGCCGAGCTTTCGGAATATTTCTGCGGCAAATGCGACTGGAGCCACCCCCGCTTGCAGTGATGAGATGCTCGGAGGTAACGGCAGGTTTGTCCACATAGTAGTGGCCGCCCTTGTAACCAGTCATTTCCAGAAATTCCTTGGCATTGCTGGTGTGCTGTCGTTCATCGAGTAGCCCACGCTGTGCTAGTGCAGCAGTCGCACCACAAATAGCCGCGACTGGAATTTCTGCACTCAGGAAACGCGTTGCCATATCAACGAAAGTGTCAATACCACCCGTCACCGCAGTATCAGAACCTGGCAGAATTAACATCAGGCTATCCTGTGGTTTCAACATATCCAGGCTAAGATCAGGAAGAATACGAACGCCTCCCTTGCTTGTTACCGGTTCAAGTGTTTTGCCAACTGTTTTGATCTCAAAGTGACCCGGCGTTTTCTGAAACTCCGGCGAGTTGATATGTGCGACAACATAGCCATATTCCCAATCTGCCATCGTGTCATAAATTGCTAAGTGAACGGTTGTCTTATCCATAAGTAGTGCCTTATTCAATTCTCACCCGATAAATATGACAGCATGCTTACACTTCGAAAGCGAGCTGTCAATATTGAGTCTTTTCTTATATAAAACCGTCTGTCTACCGATTGACTATAGCCAGTACCCTCACTTATGACAGGCTCATTCATACCCAATCTATTTGAAAATAATCAAAAAAATAATATTTACATGGCATTTCATTAGTTATATGGTGGTTTTGTTGCCCATACAATTATCTAGGCTTTTTATGCTATTTCATACAGCTCAACAATCTGTGACTTCCCCCCCAAAAGTTCTGGGTCAGGCTGTATTGCGTGCAACAAACATTATTATCGCTATTATTCTAGTAATTATTAACTAGGCTGGCGGTTATTTCCCCCCCCGTCAGCCAGGCTGGCGGAGGATAGAGCTTTCCCTTCTTATTTTTCAGCAGCCTTACTGACGGTCCTTAAAAAAACACAACAGGACATGCCCAGTGAAAACACATGATTTACTTGCCATAGCTTAATGACATTCGCCCTTTTTCTCGGTGCAGGAAACTTGATCTTTCCACCCTCTCTAGGACTAGAAGCTGGCACCAATCTCTTTCCGGCGATGGTTGGTTTTTTTAATTACTGCTGTAGGCTTGCCTGCTTTCACTCTCATCGTTTTAGGGCGTATCAGCAATACACAAAACCTCACTAAACCACTGCCTAATTGGCTGGCTCGTACTTTCTGGGTCGCACTTTTCACCGCAATTGGTCCGGCATTCGGCATGCCACGAGCTGTGACCGTTGCCTATGAGATGGGTATTAAGCCTTTTGTGACAACAGATCATCTTCTGTTGTTTTCAATCCTATTTTCAGCATTAACATTGATGCTCGCGTTTAAGCCAGGTCGTTTAGTTGATTGCATCGGAAAGGTGATGACTCCACTGCTTATTCTGATGTTATTGGCACTCGCTTTAGCTGCTATTTTTTCACCGCTTGATTTTCCGCAATCCCCTTCAGCCGACTATCAACATGGTGCTATCACACAGGGATTGATCCAAGGCTACATGACCATGGATGCGATTGCAGCCGTTGGATTTGGCTGGGTAATCATCCAGACTATCAATGCCAAAGGAATCACTGCACCTAAGGCCGTTGCAAATACAGCACTTAAAGTAGCGATGATTTATGCCGTATTGATGGCCGGCTGTTATATAGCTATGGGTTATGTTGGTGCCACTTCTGCCTCTGTTGCTGCCAATGCAACAAATGGGGGAGAAATTTTAGCCCGCTACGTTGCAGGAGAGTTCGGGGGTATATGGGCAATGGTTACTGGCAGCCATCATCATCATGGCTTGCCTGACTACAACGGTAGGCCTTACCAATGCATGTGCTGAGTACTACAAGCAAACTTTTAATGCCTCTTTTTCAATAACAGCCACTGTTGTCGTGCTTCTTACAGGCATCATTGCAAACTTTGGTCTAGAGCAAATTCTTACCGTTAGCCTACCAGCAATATTGGTCCTGTGTCCGATTGCCATTGCCCTGGTACTGGCCGCTCTATTCTTCCCTGCAAATTCAGGCGTTTCATTCACCTATATCACGATACTGTTAACGGCATTGGGATTCGGTGGACTCGACGCCTTAGCTATCTTGGGAAAAATACCACCAAGCCTTGATATCTCTCTGTCACACTCACTACCTTTATATAGTGCACATGCGAGTTGGTTCCTGCCTTGTCTGGCCGTCCTGGTCTTCAACCGTATTCTGACCGTAAGCAGGAAACCTATAATACATATCAATAATTAATAGCGAATAACGGTAGGGTAAATAACCAAAGCCCTACCTTCTTAATACAATGCCCGAATGCTTGTTCTATCCACTCTCTCGCCTCTTTCAAACGTGCCCTATTTCAGTATGGAAGCCATTACTCATCAATTATCGCTGGTTACTAATTTTTCTATTGGTGTGATGCAGGTTAAGTTTCCTAAAAGAAACCTTTGTCCATCATGGTGGAATTTGTCTAATATGTTTCGCAATTGTTAAATGACATAATGGACTCAGCAGTCCTAGCCCGATAGAGAAGCATGGAGACAGGTAAATGCCACATAGTATCTTTGAGCTATTCAAGGTGGGAGTGGGCCCCCCCTTCAAGCTCCCCCCCATACTGTAGGACCGATGGCCGCGGCTGCAGGGTTTGCCACTTTTTTAACAGAGCAGAAATTACTTGAACAAACGTTTAAAGTGAAAATTGACCTTTATGGTTCTTTGGCCCTTACCGGACTCGGGCATGCGACGGATATCGCTTGTGTGATGGGGGCTAATGGGGGGAATTACCAGAGACCATAGAAGCTGACGATATTCCCACCATGGTGAGTATGGTGAAAGGTTCACGTGATCTACCTCTGGCAGGCAAGCGTTTTGTTCCTTTTGATTGGTCACAGGATATTGTGTTCCACAACAATACCTTTCTCCCTGCGCACCCTAACGGTATGACCTTTACCGCTTATGACCAGCAGGGCGAAGTGGTTGCCGAAAAAACCTACTTCTCAATCGGAGGCGGAGCCATCGTAGCCAAGGGAGACTCTGAGCAAGAAACGGCGTCGACTTCTCCCCTTCCCTATCCGTTTAGCTCGGGTAATAAGTTATTGGCACTATGCAAGGAGCACCAGCTGAGCATTGCCGAAATTATGCTAGCCAACGAACAGGCGCGTAGTACTGAAGATCCGCGAATCGGGTTGGATCATGTCTGGTCGGTGATGGATCACTGCATCCAACGGGAGTCGCACAAACCGGGGTATTGCCCGGCAGCCTCAAGCTCAAGCGACGGGCAAATAAAATCCACCAGGATCTGAGCGCGCGAGAAGAGCGCGGTGAACAGGTAGACTCGCAAGAATGGGTAAACTTGTATGCTATGGCAGTAAATGAGGAGAATGCCGCTGGCGGCAAAGTGGTGACTGCACCCACCAACGGAGCTGCTGGCGTGATCCCCCGCCGTACTGGCCTACTACATTCATTTTGTTGCCCCTAAAAAACAGGAAAACGTGCAGAAAGGCATCCATGACTTCTTGGCAACATCGGCAGCCATCGGTTCACTGTACAAAACCAATGCTTCGATTTCAGCAGCTGAAGTCGGCTGTCAGGGGGAAATTGGGGGTGGCGTGCTCTATGGCCGCCGCAGGGCTGACAGAAGTGATGGGCGGAACACCTGAACAGGTAGAAAATGCGGCAGAAATTGCGATGGAGCATAACCTCGGACTGACATGCGATCCGATTGACGGCCTGGTTCAGGTGCCATGTATTGAACGCAATACCATGGGAGCGGTAAAGGCAATCAATGCCTGCCGGTTGGCTCTGAGCGGTGACGGTTCACACCATGTATCCCTGGATGATGTTGTCAAAACCATGCACCAAACCGGGCTGGACATGATGAATCACTACAAGGAAACCTCTCTCGGCGGACTGGCGATAAATGTCACTGCCTGCTAGAGCAGTCTTTTCGTAAGGAACTGAGAGCATAGGTAAAAGCTTTGTAGAAGGATGGCTTAAGTTTCAAGCCATCCTTTAAAGTTATGAGATAGAGATTTCAGCAAGGCTGTTAATGCCAGTACCAACGCTGGCTATCGCCACCGTGATGCGTCCAAAGGTGCGCCTTGCTACCATTTGTACTCCAGTAGCCACCTTTAATGTCTAACATGTATTGCTTACCATACTGGCTGCGCAAACCATGATCGCCGTACTCAGACCAGCGTTGGGTTAACTGTTCGTTGCAATCCCATATTTCAACGTTAGAGCCCTTATCTCCTGATCCTGATACGGTGGCACACTTGTTAAAGTTCAGCTTGTTGCGCAGGTACCCTTCCGAATCCAGGTACCAGCGTTGTGAGTCTGCATCGTGGCAGCTCCATTGATGGATCTCATTGCCATTCTCCAAGCTGCGATCCTCCAAATCCAAGCACTTATCATAACCATTTTTCAACTGACGGAAATTTACGTCGCCGAAAAGTGGATAGATTGCACCGTAATTGCTTGGAAATAATGTTTTCACATCGACCAATGAGGCATCCTTGCGATGCAAGTTGATCGCCAGACTGGTCTCGACAACCTTAGATCGACGCTCATAGTAATCAACCATAATAATATTTGGTTCCAACCCCCCCTGATCTATTTCATAGGACATCATCCATTGAGAGAGATATGTATTGGATTCATCGGCCATACTTTTGAGAGTCGTCAGTTTGTCAATAATGCCGCCAGACCCCCCCATAAAGGTGAGTTGCATCTGACTCACATAAAATCGATTGGTATTCTGATGATTGATAATTTGGGAGTCTGATAGATCTTCAGATCTTCAACCGTGGCGGCATTTGCCCATGGGGAATCGATATTACTGCCGCGGTGCCAGTAATATTTTGAAGAGGCGAGCACTTTGCTGTCTTTCGCCAATGCAATAATATTTCTATTCATATTCCAAGCATCGGAAATCTGAATATTTCCCGAGTTATAGCTAATACCAGCCGCATTGTTAGGAATCAAGCGATTGGAAAACTTGGTCAGAAAATAATCGTTGAACCGCTGCACATCTGTATTGTCAGCAAAATCATTCAACTCCTGAAAGTCCAAGATCAAGATCTCTTTCGGATGACTCTTGGCAAATTCATACAGGGGGGGATCCAGCACCAGGGGCAGATCTTCTCCACGTATGATGCCATGCACAATAATAAACTTATTATTATCATCATCGTTACTGACCCGTAGATCAAAGTAGCGAATACCATCCTTAGCCTGCTGACACAAATCCCGACTTTGGGTCACTGACACAGCTTCAATTGAAGCAAGAGACTTAATCGAGAAAGTACCCGCATCGTGGGTGCCTGGTATAGCAATATCGCGCAGGCGAACATCGCTGTCCTGGCTATACAAACGCTCCATCCAGCCGCTATATTCTCCCCCGCCGGAGCAGGTTGTAGCCTGAGCACCAATGCTGAATGCCAATGCCGTCAACATACTGACGGAACAGGTGAGTGTTCGAATGAATTTCATATAAATCCTTTTTATTTTATAGCTCCGTTTTATTCGGAGTAGGGTCTATTGGTAATTTTTATATCTATGCTTTCAGGGCGTTATTATATAAATTAAAAGCAAATATATGCTCACTTACTATCAAGAACCTTGTGAGTAATCCCAAATAAAACATAAAAGGAAAGCGTCTTTGGTTGTATAGAGTATTGTGCTGGAATACAAACGCACCAGTTACTGACACTGTTATGCTACAAATGCTAGCAACAGCAATGCCGATGGGGGGCGATCTGTCCTATTGAGCCCAACCTAGAATTCAAAAAAAGACGCAAAGGGGGGGCGATAAGCATATTGGCTGGCATTCCAAGCAACATGGTTGGCAGTACCATTGATACCATCAGGGATATTGAAATTTTCGCGGAAACTTTTTCATGTTGGCTACGATTGTCGAGTGTTGATTGCTTAACCGATGGAAATTACACGAGAAGTACATGGGCTACTGGATTTATCTAGGCTCTACACCGCCATATATATCAATGGTTAAATCACGTTGTTTGGCATAAGCGTTAGGCGTAGCACCAATCGTACTTTTGAGGTAACGAATTAAATGCGGCTGATCACTAAAGCCAAATTGATAAGCCAGCTCGACCCAATCGATCTCCTGTAGATCACGCTGATACAAATATTCCAGCATCATCTCTAATTTATTTATCGATTGGCACTGCTTCAACGTCAGCCCTGTTACGCGCCTGAAACTACGCTCAAGCGTTCGCTGCGAGCAATGAAAACACTCTCCAAGTTTGGATACTGGCGTTTCGGCCAATAAAGGCAGCGTTTTACGGGTTAACTTGCTGTGCTGATCTTCTCGATTATTAAGCAGCCAAGGCAGCAACAGTTTATCCAGCATGTCGCGACAAGTGTCTGGATGCTCTTTCGCAACACTTAAAATAGCCGTTTGATTAAATGCCTCGTTGCTCAGCAAGGTATTCATATTAACGGCTGTTACTTGATCCAGCACGGGCTGCTCAGGCGTAACGTCCAGCGAATATAATGCGCCAGTGCGAAACTTAATGCCAAGAATAAAAAACGGCTGCGAATGATCAAGTCGGAAGGTTTGAGTGTGGGGGTAAATCCAGTGGCAACCTTCTCCTTTTGCTGATGTGGTATCCAGCTCGTAATGGTAAGGTTGCCTGGTGGAGCAATAATCAAATGCCCTGTCGGATCGGGGGTTTAGCTTCGGGTACTGGTAGCTACGGCTACCAGGCTGCTTTTCCAAAAACCAGTAGCGATCAACATACTTCGCCACTTCAGGAGTAGTAGACGTTCGCAGCCAATTTATCATTCGGACCTCTGATTAGCTCTCAAACTGAATAATGCGATTAGACGCACTAAGTCCTGCTCGCGTAATGGCTTTTTGCGCACCAATATTGCCCTTTTCGGTTGAACAGATTGGCCTTAGTCCTTTTTGCTTGGCTAACTTAACTAAAAATTTCAACACGCGAGTTGCCACACCTTTGCCACGTTCAGACTGCGCAACAATCATACCCAAGTCAGCATTGTCAGTTTGGTATTCATCAAACAGGCGACATTCACCTGCCGCAACAAGTTGCTTCCCATCCCAGTATCCAAACAATTCCTGACGATTAATAAGATTGGTATAATAGCCTGTAATCCATTGTTCCGGCGCACCAATGTTGCTTACGGCAAATTCGACAAAGGCAGAAAGTTGCTCAGTAGTGGCTAATGTCATAGCCAGCGGATGAGATTGTTCCTCAGCAACGGTTGTCATTTGCTGGTACATCAACCCATTGACATGAAAATTTTTGTAATTATCTAAGCAAAGCGATAAATATTGTGGTTCGGCAGTGCTAACAAATGCCCCACTCACTTTGCCGATAACTGAACTATTTTGTTCAACGATTAAGGTAAACAAATCTGAAGCCAGTGCCTGACTATTTGGGTTAAGGTAAAACTGCAATAGATAGCCATCGCCATTGATACAACAAAAACCAACCAGTTTGTCTTGCTCGTAAAACCCAAAGTGATCAGCCATCGGGACGAAACCAAAGTGCCACATGCCATCAAGCGGTGCAGTTGATTGAGCAAAGTACTGCTGTTTTAGCTCGTTTAGCTGTTCAGTGGATTCAATTTTTTTAATTTCTAACATTGCTTCTTTCCTAACAATAATCTTCGTAGGTTATTCTCCACCCAACTCACAGCGTGCTTGTCTGTATGTTGCGGTGTTCGTTAGGGGGGGAAATATTAAAGATATGCCAACAAGAAAGATTGAAATAATCCGACAAGGTGAGATCACGCAACATTCTTAAATGGTTTCTAAAGCATCTATTTTAACGCTGCACTTTCCCCCATCCAAGAATAGCGGATTTACGATCAACTCCCCCCCAACGGTAATTACCAATATCACCATTACTCTTTATCACCCCCGGTGACAAGGTATTAAGTAACCAATTGTATTGTTTGCCAATGCTGTACCAACCGCTCTTGATGCCCTTGGTGAACCAATTAATTGTGACACCTGTGAATATGAAAGCTGCTGAGCGGGATGGGTATTTATCATCGCCTCCCAGACCTTAACCTGAAAGTTTGTCCCCCTTGAGCACCAGATGAATGTTGCCCCCGCTCTAGCGGCGAGGCAAATATTTTTTGACTTAGCTGCTGAGCTTCTGTGTTGTTTAAGGCAAAGTTCGCCTTTGGCCATTGGCTATACAGATCGTTCACAATGGTCTGGTGTTGATTATTGACAAACTGAAGGTAGCAAACACCTCGTTCTGTCCACCCCCCCAATACTGCGTCACCAAACGGTGTAGATACAACACCATACTGAACAAATACTCCCTCGCCAGCCTTCTTCATTTCTCCTGGCGTCATCGCCTCGCATGTCACCATAAGATCATGAAGCCTACTTGTGCCTGATAGGCCGACATTATGGCTTGCTTCAATGAGGTTACTCGTATCCCTTAATGCATCCATTGCCGCCTGCTTGGTGACAAACTGTAAAAAACGCTTGGGTGAAATACCTGCCCACTCGGAAAATATCCTTTGCAGATGGTGTTCACTCATATTCACGGCTGTTGCGATTTCGGCAAGAGTCGGCTGCCTGTCAAAATAGCGATGAATATAGTGTATCGCTTCCTCTACAACACGGTAGTGACGATGTGATTCAATGTTATCCATTTTGTAGCGCCTTCTGCCTAAATACCTGTTTGGGAGAAAACCCTGTAACAAACATAGTTCCTACCACCACGAGTACCGATCCAACCACGGTGTTTAAGCCAATATTTTCACCTAAGAAAACATGTCCCCCCCAAAAAATTCCGAAGACTGGTATCAAGAAAGTCACCGAGAGTGCTGAAGATGCCCCCAGATCTGCAATCAAACGAAAATAAAGTAGGTATGCAATACCAGTACACACAACCCCGAGCAGAAAGACAGCCAGGAAAATATCAGGATTTGGGTTCTCTCGAACAGGAATGAATGGCAGGAAAGGCACAACAAGAATCACCGATGCCCACATGCTTCCGTGTGCATTGTTAAACGCCTCAATTTTGGGTGCATTCTTTGCATAGTTTGAGGCAATGCCGTAACTAAACGCAGCCATTATCGCGGCAGCTATTGGCATAATGGCATTTTCTCCGATATTGGCGGCCTCCCATCCGACCAATACACTCACTCCCATAATTCCTAGACACAGCCCTAGCAATACACGTTTTGATAGTGCTGTCTTTGTCCAAACCGCGCCAATTATCGCTCCCCCCCAGATAGGAGCAGTAGAATTTAGAATAGACAAAGAAGATGCGTTTAGAGTCTGTGCCGAATATGCAAACAACAAAAAGGGCAAAGCGGTATTGAACAGTCCAAGGGGGGGTAAAAAAGTGCCTGGCGTTAGCATAGAACTTTAGATTCTTCTTTAGGTAAAAAGAAACCGCAAGCAATGTAAACGCAGCAAAAGCAACTCTTGCTTCAATCAGCACGGCAGGCCCGAGCGGATTTGCGGCAATGCGCATAAAGAGAAATGACCCACCCCCCCAAATAGCGGCTAAGGTAAGAAGTCTGAAAAAGCTTGTCATATTGATAATCCAAAGATGCTGTTAACTTTTCACACTTTGAATGAAGACAAAGAATTGCTCAACCCCGATTCTTGCTATCTTTCAGGATCGCCGTAAATCAACCAGCCTATATGATAACGATGCAGTTAATGATCTACCTTTAACCATTATCTCTAGCAACTATTCCAGTTTTAGGCCTACATAACCAAGCCGAAAACGTTCGAATCTGAGGAAGCACGGTTAGATTAAGGAACAAAGCACACGGCCACGCGATTAAGAAGCTTTGTGCCCAAACCGGAGGCCAGTCAGTGCCAAACCCCCCCATTTTGTACCCAGAAATCAACCCAGACATCATGATCGCCATCGTGAGCGATGACAGAATAGCGGCTACCCAGAATTGTTTATTTTTCATAATCCCTACTCATCTCTTGTAAATCACATACAAAAAATATAAACCTAATCATAAATGGTAACAATGAGTGAGAATTGAATTGTGGATTCCATATTTGGATGTGTTGATGATCTGTTTTTGTTCTGCAAAGTGGTTGAACAAGGCTCGCTGCAGAAAGCGGCAAAGGTGCTGAACTTACCGCAGTCTACTGTCTCTAGACGGCTGGCGGCTTTGGAAACTCGACTCAATTTAAGGCTATTGGAGAAAAAAGGGCGGGAACTAACGCCGACAGAAGTCGGGAAACTGGCCTTTGAAAACATCAGCAGTGGCATAGAGCAAATTGAATCGGGTATCGAGAGCCTTACAGAACAAACTAACCAAGTGTCTGGCCGCGTTAAACTATCCATTCCGCACAGCTTTTTCCGCTCATTTGTTGCTCCGGCGATCGAAAATTTCCTCAAGACATATCCGAAGGTCCACCTTGATTTAGTATTAAACAACGATCAATCAAAGCCCGAAACGGATCGTGATTTGCTTATTACGTTTGATATTGAAGATATGGATGACATGATTGCCAGGCCAATCTTCACCGCCAGGCACGGTTTCTTTGCCAGTCAAGAATATGTACAGCAATGTGGGACGATCTCTACCCCCAACCGATTTGGCTGCACTTGATTGGGTGGCTATCGATCAAAAAAGCAAGTTGCCGTTCTACCGTAATGGAAAACTGCATGAAGAGCATCTGATTAATCCGCGACTTATCGTAAACGATCTTCGCGCGGTAATAGATGCGGTAAGCCGAGGGTTAGGGGGTTGCTTCACTGCCTCTCAGGCATGCAAAAGAAGCAACAAACTTAGTGCAATTATTACCAGAGTACCACCGTGGCGACCGCCAATCCTTTCTTGTGTACAAAGCAAGAAAATACCAACCCAATGCAGTTCGCGTATTGATTAAGGCTTTGCTTGAGGAGAGTAAATTTTTAGACAAAGCCATAACAAGAAGAAAAGATGCAAACTGAAGGCTTTCACAGCCTTCTAACAAGTTTCTTTTAATCGTCGCCTCGTTTTCAATTGTTTCCCCCTATAAGTCATCTCACAAATAGCAATATGCTTTAAATAAGAAGATAGAAAGCAGATTAAAAGACTTAGCTCTGGACTAATAAAATAACTTCATATCGACATCGAAATGTTAAATCCCATGTATTTACTATTATTAAATAATCAGGCCATCAGCGAATAAGACTACCAACGTTATAACAAGGAAATAATCAAACATGTCAGGAACGGTTGTAGTAAAACCAAGTATTAGGCTGATTAAATTAATATTTTATCTATTTTCCATTTTATTTATCAACAATATTTCAGCGACTGAATATATAGGCAGTAAAGTCTGTAAAAACTGCCACACTGATGCTTACAATGCTTGGCAGGGCTCCCATCATCAACTTGCTATGCAGCATGCAGAAGAAAATACAGTATTAGCAAACTTCGATAATGTACAATTTAAATTCAAAGGAAAAACGAACCGCTTCTTTCGTAAAGGTGACCAGTTCTGGATCAATATTGAAGGTGCTGATGGCAAATTTCATGATTACCAAATCCGCTATACTTTTGGCTTTGAACCGCTTCAACAATACATGGTTGAGTTTGAAGATGGGCGAATACAGTTGATCCCTTTTGCCTGGGACTCTAGATCAAAGGAGCAAGGTGGGCAGCGTTGGTATCATCTCTACCCTGAAATGACCCCGAACCGATGAGTTTTACTGGACGAATACAGGACAAAACTGGAACTTCATGTGTGCAAATTGCCACTCAACGAACTTACAAAAAAACTACAACTCTAAGGAAAACAACTATCAAACCACATGGTCTGAAATTAGTGTTGGATGTGAAGCATGTCATGGGCCAGGCAGCGAACACCTTAACTGGGCTAATATAAATCAAACAGTCCCAACGCTACACGCTCCTTTATACGGCTTTAAATATAACCTCTCTAAAGCAGTCGATGAATGGGTTTACAAAGATGGGCAAACAACGCTCTCTCCCAAATCGATCAATTCAACCGATCAGCTTCAGGTGTGCGCCCAATGCCATAGCCGAAGAGTCCAACTGACAGGAAAAAACAAGCATATTAAAGACAGCTTTCTTAATCGTTACCGCTTAAGCCTAATTACACCGGAACTCTATCATCTCGACGGACAAATCTACGATGAGGACTATGTTTATGGCTCATTCTTACAATCAAAAATGGCCGAAAAGGGCGTAACCTGTACCAACTGTCATACTCCCCCCCACTCAGCCAAATTAAACATCACCAATGAGGGTGTTTGCGCGCAATGCCATATAACATCAAAATACTCAGCAGAAAAACATACATTTCATAAAGCAGAAACAGAAGCCTCCGAATGTACTAGCTGTCACATGCCGGAAACAACCTACATGCAAGTTGATCCTAGGCGTGATCATAGCTGGCAAATACCGCGTCCGGATTTAGGTAAATACACCGGCACACCCAATGCCTGCACTAACTGTCACAAGGATCAATCCAACGAGTGGGCAGGCGAGGCATTAAGCAAATGGTTTCCAAAATCTAACTACCGTCATCAGCAACACTTTTCCGTTGCTTTTTACGCAGCTGCAATTAATCACCAAAGTGCTGCCGATGCTCTTTCGTACGTGGCTCAAAATCATACCGAAAGAGATATTATACGAGCTTCTGCGCTTCAGAGGCTTGATCGCTACCCCCCCAGTACGAATACTCTGAATGCCCTTTCCCACGCAGTAAAAAACGACAATGAAATCATCGCTACGGGGGGCTATTCAGGGCAGCATGGGCTTCCCACCGGCTGAGCGCTGGCAAATCTTAGAACCGCTATTGAACGACCCGATTTTAACCGTTCGCAGCGAAGCTGCAGGTACTCTAGCGCAATACTGGTCGCAAATGAGTGCACAGCAGCAGCAAATCCTCTCACCTGCGCTCGATGACTATATCGAGATACAGCATTACAACTCAGACAGAGGGTTTGGACATACAAACTTAGGCAATATCTTCCAAGCAAAGAGTGAAAATGACAAAGCAATAAAAGCTTACCAACAAGCCATAATTGTCGAACCTTACTATGCCAATAGCTATATCAATCTTGCAGATTTGTACCGTAGCCAGGGGGAATGAAAAACGTGCTTTTTCCACTCTTAAACAAGGCTTAAAAGCGCAACCAAAATCAGCTTTGCTTAGTTATTCCTCGGGGGGCTATCACTACTTCGGCAGGGAAAGCGCTCACAAGCAATTAAACACTTTAAGAACGCAACGGACATTGACACTAATAATGCACAATACTGGTTTGTATACGGCTTATCACTCGAAGTGCAGGATATATCAAAAGCCGAGATAGCCCTATCCCATGCGTTCAAGTTAAGTAATAACCCCGAACACCTATACGCTCGCTGCGACATGCTGATCAAGCATCAAATTCCTAATGCTAATACCTGTATTACGATGTTGAAGCCACTCGCACCGCCAAATGTTATCAAGCAACTACAACTAAGGCTGAAACCATAGCCTGACAAACAAAAAACCAGCGGTTAAGCTGGTTTTCTTATTAGGGGAAATATAAGTTAATTCCCTACTCCACCACTATTACCCGTTGATGTTTCTGGTGTCATCGGCGGCCATTCTTTAAAGGTGGCCAAATGTTGCTGAACAGCCGTCTGAGCGGGACCAAACGCCCACATCTTCTGACCCATCCATTTAATATACATACCAGACTCTTTCTCGGCACGTTCGTATGGGTCTTGGCGCAAATTAAATAATAATGGCGCGTTGAGCACTTCTTTAGGACCACTCCAGCCGTGGTTTTGCACGACAAAGTGCGCTTTCCAGTCACCGACACGGACCGCTTGAAGCTTGTCACGCTCATAATAGAAAATTTCATTCCTATTTGACTGGCTATTTTTTGTCAACATATCCAGCTGATTATATCCATCAAGATGTCCTTTGAAACCGTCAAAACCTTTAAGCATTTTTTCTTTCAGATCACTTGGTCCCCCCCCAGCAGCGGCAACAAGCGTCGGCAACCAATCCATTCCATCAAATATCCCGTTATTTACGACACCTGCTGGGATCTTAGCTGGCCAGCTAACCAACGCAGGGGCGCGTACACCACCTTCCCAAGTAGTCCCTTTCTCGCCATGGAATGGTGTCATCCCCCCATCAGGCCATGTCATTATTTCTGGACCATTGTCGGCAGTAAAAATCACAATCGTGTTTTCTGCAATTCCTAACTCTTCCATTTTTACCAGCATTTCGCCTACATGATCATCGAGGTCTTTCATCACAACCTCTTGTAGCCCCCAGCCATTCTTCCCCAACATTTCTTCATACTTAGGTGATAAATGGCTCCAGACATGACCACGAGATGGACAGTACCAAGTAAAAAATGGCTTCTCTGCCTCTACCGCTCGTTCAATAAAATCGATGGTATGCTTGTTCACTTCATCATCCACGGTTCTCATACGCTCAATCGTCAACGGACCATCATCCTTTATTGTTTGACTGCCGTTCCCATCAGATTTAACGTGCAAAACATTACGTGGAGCGAACTTCTGGAATTCCGGGGGGGTTTGGGGGGGCCATCCAGGATCTTCCGTATATTCCATTGCATTCAAGTGATATAGCCAGCCCCCCAATACTCATCAAATCCATGCATAGTCGGTAAAAATTCATCACGGTCTCCCAGATGATTTTTCCCAAATTGCCCTGTCACATAACCCATGGTTTTAAGTATTTCAGGTAAAGTTGCAGTATCTGGGTTTAAGCCCACAGGTCCGCCGGGAAGGCCGACTGTATGCATACCTGTACGAACCGGAAACTGCCCAGAGATGAATGCTGAACGCCCTGCTGTACATGATGGCTGGGCATAATAATCTGTCAGCAACATGCCTTTTTCGGCAATACTATCAATATTGGGAGTTTGACTGCTCATCACGCCATTGTGATAAGCACTGAGATTTGAGATGCCGATATCATCAGTAAAAATAACGAATATATTCGGCTTTTCTGCTACAGCGAAAGTAAAAGACGCCCAAAATAACCCGATAGCAGCCGTGCAAGACTGCAAAACCCTTCTCATCATTTAATCTCCTGATTTATGGACTTTTTAATCATGTAAATACCTACTAGGCCAAAACCTACCTCTAGAACAAAATACACAACCAACAACCAATGAGGCATGCCATCAACCACAAGACTTAGCAGCCGACCAAGAGCAAGGCCAAGCATAAAAATAACCAAGCTATATAAAGCAGACAGCGTTATCTGCTTTTTAAGCGCACCCACAATCCAGAATGATACTAAGGCTAAATACAGCCCCATAATTGCGCGAAAAATATGTACAACATTAACCGCTTGTGCATCTATTCCAAATAAAAACGATAAGGAGCGTTGTGGCATAAGGCCATACGAGAGAGCTATAGGCGTAAGACCGACAGCCGCAACCAACAAAAAAACACCTTGTGTATTCATAAAATAACCATCTCCTATTTGTTATAGAAGTTAGAGCAATTCTTATAAACATCAAAAAATCAACGGTACAGATATAAGAATTCATTCCTAGTTCAAATCGAATGAATTCATAAGCCCATAATATAACTAGAAATAGTCAACATTTTTAAGTTGTTACCTTGATTTTATTTCATCATTATTTAATGTCGGAAAATATAGACAGATTAGACTTATGATTAAAAACCAATAATAAGAATTTATTAATATCTATATTGAAAAAATAGAATTTATTATCTAGGTTAATTGTCTATATTCTACAGTTTCCAGCTCTTCAATATAAGGATGTTTCAATGAAACGTGCCCTTCTGATGTTACCTGTTCTTTTGAGTACGGTACACCCTGTTTTTGCTATTGGTTTAAATGGCCAGTCTGGTTGGCAGCATCACGTTGAGATTTATGCGTTAGCATTAAACATTCGTGGTGATAGTGAAGTCAGAGATAAAAGGTTAGATATAGATGTCGATCCAAAGTTCATAATGGATCACATTGATATGGGAGCAATGCTCCGCTTAGAGGGTATCTATAACGATCAGTGGGGCTACTACATTGACTACAGCTTCATGAAGCTAAGTGGTACAACGAATAATCTCCTTAGTGGGACAGATAATTTAATTTTAACGAGTGATATTGAACTTCGACAAGGCATTTTCGAAGCGAAAGGCTTTAAACGATATCAATATGAGTTTGGTTACATTGATTATATGGCCGGTATTCGTTGGTGGGATAATGATATCGACACACAGTTCCATCGTAAAGACAACCAAGAACTCTTCGACGAACTCTCCTTCGAGGATGACTGGGTTGACTATCTAGTTGGTATACGTTGGATTAACCCAATAACAAGTAACTGGACCTTTCATATCAGTGCTGATGCAGGATTAGGTAGTGACACCAGTTTTACCAGCGCTATTCTTACTGGATTTCGATATCAAATAAATTCGTGGTCAGATGTTAACCTAGCCTATAAATCCATTTGGGTTGATTATGACAATGATGAAAACTTTGCTTATAACACAGCCTCCCAAGGTTTCCTTGTTGGGTTAGGTCTGTATTTTTAATCTCACGGTCACCAATAACCAGTACCTCCAGATCTAACCGCAAAGCACTTCCACACCTTGGCTTTTTAAGGCGTCAATGTCTTCCTTAGGCGCAGAATCGTCGGTGAGCAAAATAGATATTTCGCTTGTTTTACCTATTGAAGACGGGTAAATCTGGCCAAACTTGCTCGAGTCAGTCAGCACGATGTTACGGCGATTTTTACCAATAATGGTCTCGGCTATTTCTGCCCGCATCATGTCGCGACTAGTAAAGCCAGTATCTTGGTGATAGCCATCAATCCCCCAAAAAGGCCGTGCTGAAGTGAATATTTTGAATACACAGCTTCGTTAACGGTCCAACCAAGCTCTCGCCCTGATGCTGGTACACCCCCGCCAAGCAATATGATGTTGGCAGAAGAGTTACGAATAAGGTGAGCAATGTAGGCCGACGGGGTAATAATCGTCACATCACCGCGATCAGCCAAAGTACGGGCCAATAGCGCATTGGCACTGCCCCCCCCTTCAATTAATACCGTTTCATTAGGTGCCACCAGATCAGCGGCTTTGTTGGCGAGTTGCTGCTTAATATCAAAACGGACTTCAAGACGCGCATTCACATCATCACTTTGCAGCGCCATTGCGGCGCCATGAACACGCTTGAGGTAACCCTGCTGCTCGAGAAAATTCAGATCTTGGCGGATGGTAACACCCGATACGCCCACTAAGTCAGACAAGTCGGTAACCTGTACGCGCTTGCGCTTGTTCACGATTTGTAGGATCTCATTTTGTCTTGAGTTCACAGTGTTTCTCCATAAAAAAGGCCGAATCAGTGTAACTCAGCCTTCTTTCATTTGAAACTCACATCTTCATGAAATTGAAAGTTTACTTACAAGTCATGCTCGGTACGCGCAATGATATCATCCTGTGCATCCGGCGACAGAGCAGTAAAGAAAGCGGAATAACCGGCAACCCGAACCACCAGATCACGGTATTGCTCCGGATTCTTTTTCGCTGCTATCAAGGTATCGCGTGACACAATGTTGTACTGAACATGCCAGCCTTTGTGATGATTGAAAAAAGTACGAATAAGCATAGAGAGCTTCAGCTTATCGCCCTCAGAAGCCACCGCCGCCGGTGACAGCTTCTGATTGAGCAGCACCCCGCCCAGAATTTGGTTAACCTGAATTTTACCAACCGAGTTGTA
>LLEM01000105.1_pt1 | contig 18796 bp, 19 predicted proteins | sample 595841 | NCBI WGS metagenome assembly LLEM01 (sample SAMN02919313, study PRJNA255460) | bioreactor metagenome | biome: chemostat; feature: culture 2012_10.2; material: sediment; isolation source: day64 10degC chemostat 2012 inoculated with Wadden Sea sediment taken from... | place: Germany: Bremen ...
ATGATCATCTGACGGGAAATGTGCAGGTACCCAATCAAGTACTACACCTATTCCGGCTTGGTGACATTGGTCAACAAAATACTTAAAGTCATCTGGCGAACCATAACGGCTACTCGGCGCAAACAGGCCTATTGGCTGATAGCCCCATGAACCATAGAATGGATGCTCTGAGATTGGCATTAGCTCGATATGGGTATAGCCCATATCCCGCAAATAAGGGATCAGTTCATCAGCAAGTTCGCGATAGGTTAGAAAGTCACCATTTTCCTTGGTACGCCATGAGCCAGCGTGCAGCTCATAGAACGAAAGGGCTTGCTGATGTTTAGCTGTAACCGGGGCGCGACTGCCACTTGCTGTCGTTCCACTGGTAGCGTGACTGATCGTAGATTTTCGAGGCAAATGACGGGTATTGCTCCGAGTAATACCCCCCACGGATCCGCCTTGTGCGGAAGGCCGTTACCCTCACTGTCCTTTAATTCGAACTTATACAGCTCATTCTCTTCAAGGCCAGGAATGAATAAGCCCCAAAGGCCGTTATCCAATCTCTGAAGGGGGGGGTACGACGGCCATCCCACGCATTAAACTGACCAACAACACTTACTGCCGACGCATTCGGGGGCGAAAATCAGAAAGCGAACACCCGAAACAGGCTTACTGCCTTTGGTCAGAGTGATCAACTGAGCACCCATCTCACTGTGCATGAGAGAAGGTGTAGTTAAGGCTTCGCCTGATGGTAGCAGGTTATGAAATTGGTAAGGGTCGTAGAACGTTTGCTCGCCTTCCGGCCAGCGAATGTCTAGCTGGTAAAGAGCAGTGGTAAGGTCCGTGTCACCTTCCAGGATGAAGCCGCTATCCGCTTCCCGGGCTAAAGTGAAACGTTCACCGTTTTCCGTTACTGCAACAACACTTTCAGCCCCCAGGCATCCACACGCGAAGTGCAGTACCGTGAGGCTGATATTGAGGGCCTAAAAAAGAAAATGGGTCTGAGAATGCAGCTCTTTCGAGCTGCACATATTCCTTATCACTGCGGGTCACTGTCAGTGTGTCCAACGCATTACTCCTAGTTAGATATTTGTGAAGCTTTCTCTCGTGTTTCAGTTAAACGTCGAGTTAAGTCAACAATATTCTGGCGAGTAAAAATATCATCTAAGGTAGTTGAAAGCTTACGACGCCAGTTTGGATACTCATCGACGGTTCCTGGAATATTTACTGGCTGGTCCATTTCAAGCCAATCTTCAAGCTGTAGGCTCAATAGTGCACTGGAGCTTGCTGCCAAATGCAATTGCAGACCTTCGCTCAGATGTTGATCCATCGGAACATATGCAGCATCTTGCCCCAACACCTTCAGGAAGATAACCATGCCAAGCCAAACTATCAAGAATTTTTTGCTTGCTTTCGGCACGACTGTCAAATAAGCCGGATAGCTGTTCCTTGTTAGGATACAAGCCTAGTTCTTCACCCATTTTAAGATCATCACAGTGCCAGAAGCCACGTAGTGTTGGCATATCATGAGTACACAATGCAGCCATGGATTGTTCCGTATAGTGTACTGGTGAGTAGAAGCCACCGTCTTCAGCTGTCTCGAAGAAGAATACCTTATAAGAGTGAATACCCGCTGTAGATAGTTTATCGACAATCTCGTCAGGGACAGTACCCAGGTCTTCACCAATCACGGTACATTGGTAACGGTGACTTTCAAGCGCGAGGATAGCCATCATATCGTCTACCGGGGTAGTACATATACGCCCCGTCCTTCGCACCTTCACCTTTAGGGATCCACCACAGACGCAGCAGGCCTAAAACATGGTCGATACGCAATGCACCACAGCTACGCATATTTGCTCGAAGCAGTTGAACAAAAGGTTCATAGGCTCTTTCTTTCAATACTTCAGGGTTAAGTGGTGGTAACCCCCCAGTTCTGACCAAGCGGACCTAGAATATCCGGCGGAGCACCGACACTGACGTCCTGACAAAGTGCGCCATGATCGGCCCAAGTCTCAGAACCAGAATCACAGACACCGACAGCCAGATCACGGTATAGACCCATAGCCATACCCTTTTCATCCGCCAGCTCATTGACTTCTGCTAGCTGGCTATCAGCCAACCATTGCAAATACATGAATAGCTGAACTTTAATAAAGTTCTTCTTGATAAATGTCTGTACAGCTGGGTTATCGAAGTGACGGTACTCTTCAGGGAATACCGGCCAGCCCCCCCATACTGAATCATCTTCTTTCTTCAGCTCAGCATGAAGCGCATCAAAGGCTGCTTGATGAAGCAGGCTTTCACCACCTTGCTCGACGAATTTCAAGAACGCCTGGGCACGAGCCGTTTTCTTATCCAGATGACGTTCACAGAATGTATCAAACAGCAAAGGAAGTACGGCCATTTTCAGACAAGAGACTTCACTGTAGTTTACCCAGTTGGCATCACGGGCTTCTACCAGACGCTGCTGGAATTCAGGACTTCCCACTAACTGTTGTGCTTCATCACACTGGGCGAATTCAGAGACAGAACTAACATCAATATACATCAGGTTCAGCCAACGACGTGATGATGGGCTGTATGGGCTCGCACCTTCAGGGTTGGCTGGGAATAAGGAGTGAATAGGGGTTTAGACCAACAAAATCACCACCACGAGCAGCAACATCAGCAACCAATTGTTTCAGATCACCGAAATCACCAATCCCCCAGTTGTGATTAGTCCGAATTGAATACAGCTGAACACTAGTACCCCCACAGCTTCTTGTTTGTTAGCAAGGCATCTTGCTTATAACAAGACTGAGGAGTAACGATCAAAGTCATTTCAAACGGAGATTTACGACGCTTTCGAAAAACTTCCAGCTTGTGATAACCCCCATTCAAGGTCATCAGGCAGTGCGAACACCAACGGGCCGCCATTTGCACGCTCGTCACTGATCAACTGCGATTGCAGCCAGCCTTCCATTACTTCGCCCTGCTCTGTTTCCAGGCGCCAGCTAAAATCGCTGATCCGCGCACTTTGGCCAAGGTGCATCACAATGCGCATCGGTTCACCGCTACGCACAACCTGTACCGGTGCCAGAACATCAGGGCGTTGTTTCTTATTTGCTGACTCAAGCAACGCTTCGTCGTTTTTTGTATCGTAACCAAGAGCTGCTAACAGACGACGGATCGTCTCGCTCTCAACCTTGGCTTCATCTCCCCAAGCACTGACATAGCTATCTGCAATACCTACCATGTCAGCAACTTGTTTTAATACTTGATCGTCTTTCATCGTTTTCTCCGATAGCGGCCTTACGACCGCTTCGATGTTAGGGTTTTTGCTGATATCAATTCAGACTCTAAATCACCAAAGGGGGTGAATTAACGGTTTACTGGCTCTAGTTTCCAGATGTTATTGGCGTAGTCTCGAATACTACGGTCTGAGCTAAACTTGCTCATTAATGCTGTATTTAGAATAGCTTTGCGTGCCCAGTTTTTCTGATCACGGTATTCAGCATCAATTTTCTCGTGAGTTTTCACGTAGTCTGCAAAGTCAGCCAGTACCAGGTAAGGGTCACCACCGTCCAGCAGGTTATGGCGAATAGCTGCCAACTGGCCTGGGGTAGCCTGGTGTGAACTCATCAGTTTCCAATAGATCCAGTGCTGCGCGCAGTAAGCTATCAGCATGGTAATAACGGTAAGGGTCGTAACCCTCTTCTTGTAGTTTCTGTACTTCATCAACCAACAGGCCGAAGATGAAGATATTGTCATCGCCAAGTTCTTCGCGCATTTCAACGTTTGCACCATCCATCGTACCGATGGTCAAGGCACCGTTTAGTGCGAACTTCATGTTACCTGTACCCGACGCTTCTTTACCGGCAGTAGAAATTTGCTCGGAAACATCAGCCGCAGGGAATAGAATTTCTGCAAGGCTTACACGGTAATCAGGAATGAATACCACCTTCAATTTGCCACCAAGGCGAGGATCGTTGTTCACCTTCTCAGCAATTTTATTGATAGCGAAAATAATGTCTTTCGCTAGCGCATAACCCGGAGCCGCCTTGGCACCAAAGAAGAACACGCGAGGTTGCATATCAAATGTTGGGTCGTTCAGCAGACGATGATATAGCGACAGAATGTGAAGCAGGTTCAGGTGCTGACGCTTGTACTCGTGCAATCGCTTGATTTGGATGTCAAAGATAGCATTCGTATCAAGCTCGATACCCCATGTTCTCTTCAACCCAATCAGCCAAACGCTGCTTATTCTCTTTCTTCACTGCCATGTAGCGTTTCTGGAACGCTTCATCTTCAGCGAACTTCTCAAGACCGGCAATTTTCTCAAGCTTTTTCGGCCAGTCGTTGCCCACTTTCTCGCTGATCAGCGCAGAAAGGCCTGGGTTACAGTATTTAATCCAGCGACGCGGCGTTACACCATTGGTCACGTTCTGAAGACGGCCAGGGTATAGCTCGTTAAACTCAGGGAACAGATCACGCTTAACCAGCTCTGAGTGCAGTGCTGCTACACCGTTGACGGCATACGTACTGACAACACAAAGGTTTGCCATACGTACCATGCGCTGAGGACCTTCCTCAATGATAGATAGCTTGCGCTTCACTTCGTTGTTGCCAGGCCAGGTTTTCTCAACCAGCTTCATGAAGCGGTGGTTGATTTCAAAGATAATTTCCATGTGGCGAGGCAGCATTTGTGCAATTAGTGCTTCACTCCACGTTTCAAGTGCTTCAGGAAGCAACGTATGATTGGTGTAGGCAAAAGTCTTTGAAGAAATTGCCCATGCCGCATCCCAGCCCAGCTTGTATTCATCAATCAGAATACGCATCAGCTCAGGGATTGCGATTGTCGGGTGAGTATCGTTAAGCTGGATAGTTTCAAGCTTAGACAGATCTTCAATCTTGTTACCTGCACCGATGTGACGGCGAAGGATATCGGCAATCGAACATGCACAATGGAAGTACTGCTGCATCAGACGAAGTGCTTTACCCTGATCATGGTTGTCATTCGGGTAAAGAACCTTAGTCACGTTACCCGCTTCAAGTGCAGAGTACTGGGCACCAACGTAGTCACCGTCGTTGAAACGCGCTAGATTGAACGGTGCATTAGAACGGCATTCCCACAAACGGAGTGGGTAAACACTCTTGTTGTCGTAGCCGACAATCGGTAGATCCCAAGCAACACCTTCTACGGTCATTGCTGGAACCCAACGGCGGCAAGCACTGCCATTTTCGTCAGTATATGCTTCAACATGCCCGTAAAGGCTAACTGTTTGTGAAAGCTCTGGGCGAATTACTTCCCACGGGTAGCCTTCAAGACCACGCCATGCATCCGGGGGCTTCTACCTGACGGCCTTCAACGAAAGACTGACGGAACAGACCGTATTCATAGTGTAGGCCGTAACCTACAGCAGGGTATTCTTGTGCAGCTAGTGAGTCCATGAAACAAGCAGCCAGACGGCCAAGGCCACCATTACCCAGTGCAGGGTCACGCTCTTCTTCAAGTAGATCAGTCAGGTTATGACCCATCTCTTCCATTGCAGCAGCAACGTCTTCATATAGCCCCCCCATGCTGATCAGGTTGTTACCTGTCAGGCGGCCAATCAGGAATTCCAAAGAAAGGTAATTAACGCTACGTGCTTTCTCTTCTGCTAGTTTCTTTTCTGTTTCTAGCAGGTTGCCGGTACTGATTTCAGCTAATGCACGGCCCATCGCCAGATACCAGCTACGTGATGTAGCGGTCTCTACAGTATTCGCATACGTCGTTGTCAGGTGTTTCTCTACAGCCGCTTTAAATGCAGGCTTGTCAAATTGTTGTGTCTGACCATTTTTAGACATGGTTCAATCTCGCTCTAGGATTATTTCCAACTGGTGACTATGTTGCCTTCAAGTGTCTGTTAAAACATCCTCCCGCCTTGGGGGGGAGGATTAGGGATGAGTATGAGGGGCGTAGTTACCCAATCCCCCCTCCCTAGTGTGACCTCCTGCAAAATTTCGAGGTGTAGACGGCTCCCCCTCAAATCAAACAATGCAACTAGATTCACAATAATAGGTTAATTCACATGCGCAACAAGAGGCCCATTTTTTGATGACAGTTTCTATATATGTGAGATAGCTCATATTTCTGGGGGATGAGAAGACATAGAATTGCTGATTTCAGCGTTAAGGTGGGTAAAGTTATGGTCCAGATCAAATGTCATGAAATTATTTTATTGCATGATTTTAATCACCCCATGGCATAAAGCTCACCTAAAACCTGTATTAAGCGGGTAATTAATACCTAAGAGCTTTAATGGAACCTGAACCCTTACAAAAGATAGCAAGACTATGTGGATACCATCAAAACTGACTCGCCCGGCACGACTTCACAATGCGATACTACGTCCTCGTTTGCTAGAAGCCCTTGATCAGGCTCCTTTTTATCGTCTTGTTCTGTTTCGTTCCCCTGCGGGTTACGGCAAAACAACCATGGCAGCACAATGGTTGAATGAACACCCGCATACCGGCTGGTTCAACATCGATGAAAACGACAACGACACATTCCGCTTTGCAAATTACCTACTGCAGTCAATTAATAAGGCAACGGATAACGCATGCCTAAAAACGCAGGCGATGGCAGAGCGCCGACAGTTTGCCTGCATGTCGACACTCTTTAGCGAACTGTTCGGCGAGATCAGTAACTACCACGAGCAAACATATCTGGTATTAGACGATTACCATGTCATCGACAATGATGATATTCACGACGGAATGCGCTTCTTCCTGAAAAACATGCCCGACAACCTCACTCTCGTCGTTACCAGCCGTACACTTCCTCCTCTGGGGACTGCCAACCTACGTGTTCGGGATTTGCTGATTGAAGTCGACAACGATTTGCTGGCTTTTGATGAAGAAGAAACCGAGCGTTTCTTCAATAAACGTGTTTCTGATAATGTTGAGTCAGACGTACTCAAAACCTTGCGCGAGCAAGTGGAAGGTTGGCCATCAGCACTGCAGCTAATCGCCCTGCACGCTCAACAAAGACCAAACAACCTCGTTGAATCAGCTGTTTCGATGGCTAATTTCAACCGTGGCCACTTATGGGACTATCTGGCCGAAGAGGTCTTTGACCAACTGGATGCCGAAACTCAGCAATTCTTACTGCAATGTTCTGTCCTCGACATATTCAATGCCGAGCTGGTTACTGATTTAACCGGACGAAGCGATGCCCTGGCGATGCTGGAATCACTTAACCGGTTTGGTTTATTCCTCAATACATTGGAAGGCGATAATAACTGGTATCGTTTCCACAACCTGTTTGCAGAATTTTTGCGCCACCAGCGTTATTCACAAATACCACAACAACGATCAGAGCTTCACTCGCTTGCCGCAAGAGCCTGGCTAAAACAAAATTCACCGCAACAAGCTTTGCTCCATGCCCAAAAAAGCGAAGATACAGATCTTAGCATCGAAATCCTGTCGGAATTTGGCTGGGAAATGTTCCACCATGGCGAACTTAAACTGCTTGAAGACGGCATTGACTTGCTGGACAAGGAAAAACTGTTCAGCACGCCACGTCTGGCCCTGTTGCGTCTATGGCTGATTCAAAGTCAGCACCGCTACAATGACGTGGGTGAACTGATTGCTGAATCAGAAACAGAAATGCATAAACACAACATCACTTTGGATGATGCTATCCAGGGGGAATTCAATGCCCTTCGAGCGCAGGTTGCCATAAATCAAAGCAAGCCGGAAGATGCCCTCACCCTGTCAGAACAAGCCTTGGGCCAACTGCCATCAACCACTTATCGTAGTCGAATTGTTGCAACGTCTGTTGTCGGTGAAGTGCATCATTGCCTAGGTAACCTTAGCCGTGCACTGCCAATGATGCAGCAAACAGAGAAAATGGCCCGTCAGTACCATGTATATCACCAGGCACTTTGGGCATTGCTCCAGCAAAGTGAGATCTTACTGGCACAAGGGTATGTTCAGTCCGCCTATGAGCTACTGGATCAAGCGTTCAAGCTTGTCAAAGAACAGCATTTACAGCAGGTGCCCCTGCATGAATTTCTGCTGCGCCTTCGGGCCCAGATCCTCTGGTGCTGGAACCGACTCGACGAAGCCGAGGAAGCCGCTCTTAAGAGCCTAGAAGTACTTGCTCCGTTTGATGAAACCAAGTCTCTTCATGCATATTCAATGCTGGCGAGAATCGCGATTACCCGTGGCGAGCAAGATAAGGCTGCCCGCTATCTCGATCTTTGTAATAGCATGATGGATCGCTCTGATTACCATATTGACTGGCGAGCCAATACGGATTTGGCAAACCTGTTTTACTGGCAGATCAAAGGTGATGTAGACAGCATTCAAAGCTGGCTAGAAAAAGCCGAGGAACCGGAAGCTGCATGTAACCATTTCCAACAGCTGCAATGGCGTAACATTGCCCGTGCATGCCTGAATGTTGGCGAGCTAGATCGCTCACAGGTTATTTTAGATATGCTGCTAGAAAGTTGTGATAAGCATAATCTGATCACAGACAAAAACCGTAACCTCGTGGTACAAGCGGTTCTCAGCAAGCGTATGAACGCAAGAGAAAAAGCGCTAGAGCAGCTTAAAGAAGCCCTCGTCTTAACCAACAGCACAGGGATGGTTGGAATTTTCTTATGTGACGGTGCCGACATTTGTGATCTATTGCAAGAGCTTGTTGATGGTAAAAATCTAAGCGAACTTGAACTGCATCGAGCGCGTCAGTTGTTACGCGAAATGACCAGCAAAGAACGTAATCGTTCGGTTCATTTCGATGAAACTTTTGTCGAGAAATTACTAAACTTACCAGATGTACCTGAACTGATTCGTACCAGCCCGCTAACCCAACGTGAGTGGCAGGTACTGGGACTGATCTACACCGGTTACAGTAATGAACAAATAGCCTCTGAACTTGATGTTGCATCAACGACGATTAAGACCCATATTAGAAATCTTTACCAAAAACTGAATATCGCCAATCGCCAGCAGGCTATCGAAACAGCGGAAAACTTACTCAAACTCATGGGCTTCTAACCAAACAGAGCTCATCACAGGTTAAGGATGACCTATGATTGAATGGAGCAGTAACCGAATTTGGTATCAGGACATGCCGTTCAAAGTGAACGGCATTCCTGTCGGTGCCCGCATGACTGTTATCCGGCTCGATAACAACAAATTACTGATCCACTCGCCTATCCAGCTGACAACGCAACTACAGCTTGAACTCACCAAGCTTGGACAAATACACGCTGTTGTTACCCCCCCGAATATGAACCACCATCTGTTCCTGTCCGAGTGGTGGCTTGCATATCCGGAAGCGTATTTTTTTGCGCCGCCAGGGCTTCAAAACAAACGTACCGATCTCGCTTTTGATGATGCCCTAAGTGCACAGACATCTTCATTATGGCGTCACCAGCTCTATCAGACACTGCTTCGCGGCAGCGATAGAATGGAAGAGGTTATCTTCTGCGACCCAACATCAAAAACCCTTATCGTTGGTGATACTCTTGCCTGGCTAAACCCCTCCGCCAATATACTCACCATCGGTCTGGCATTGTTGAATGGCTGCTACCACAACCCCGCAATGCCTTTGTACTGGCGACTGACGTTTAATGATAAGACTCGACTTCGACAGTCGTTGCAGGAAATCCTGACTTGGCCATTCGATCGGATCATCCTCTCACACGGCCAACTCATCACTGAAAATGGCAAATCGCGCTTTTATGATGCCTTCAAGTGGGCACTTTAATAGGTACTTTTGACAGGCACTTTCCATAGACACTTGTGATACCCACCTCACGGGAAATATTCCTCACCTCTTTGCTCTAAATCAATTTACCTGCAATATGATGAACACCAATTATATTTGTATGACATATTTCACGTTTTTATATGCTTCAGAGAGTATATTCATAGCGTAAGAAATGTGAGGGCGCAAACATGAAAGCATCTAAGCTTTATTTCAGAGATCTGCTCGGATTGACTCTGGTAGTTTCAGCCATTCTGGTTATGTTAGGTGGTATTTTTGGTGTTCTGGCAGTACTTAACTACTTCTCCCATGAAGAAGCACTGGCCAGTACATATATCCATGAATCACTGCCACTGTTTATTTTCTTAATTCCCTCCTACTTGCTCGGCAAATACATCAACCGTCCAACGTGGGTATCAGAGGTTGAAAAATATCAGCTAGAAATGGCCAAAAAAGCCAGTCATTAAGCCAGCTACAGCCACTCCCCTTGGAGTGGCTGTTTTCTCTAAGAACACCAATTATCCTTCTTTCGCCTCCCAGAGCGAGAGCAATTCGAAGCCCTCATCACATACAGCATACTCATCTTACTCTTCTGGAATTTTTGATGAATGCGACCTATTCTTCTCAATCTTGGTACAACAGTGACCTCACCCCCCCATCTTTTGCCAAAGATGCTAGAGTGTTATGGTATTTCGAGTCATCATTAATGGAGTAACTTAATGGAGATTCAGAAAGATAGCCTGAGACCTATCGTACTGATCCGTGGTTTGCTCCGCGAACAGATCGAAGCCTTCTATCAACAACGAGCTCTTTGAGAACTTACTCAATTACATGAACATAATATGAACTAGCCCCCCCTCACATCCTATTCAGTCACCCCCCGCGGCATACTTCACTCAATGATTAAGCAGTTAAACCTTTGAGAGGAAAGTATGAATCCTATTAGTATTGTTGTTATTACCCTAAATGAAGAAAAACGTATCGGCCGCCTGCTAGAAGATCTGAGCAAGCAAAGTCATCAAAACTTTGAGGTCATCGTGGTTGACTCCAACAGTGATGACAACACCTGTGAGGTTGCACAAGGGTTTGAAAAAGCGTTGCCTGCCTTGTCAGTCCATAAAATGGAAGGAAGAGGAACTAGCCTTGGACGCAATACCGGTGCCAAGCTCGCCTCTCACGAACGTATCTTGTTCCTCGATGCCGATGTACGCTTAGAGCCGACATTCCTGACCAATGCACTCCACCAGCTTGAAAAGCGCAAGTTAGAAGTTGCCGGTGTTTACATGAGTGCAGAAGAGTTATCAGTTGACTACCGCCTTGGCTACGGTCTATTCAATGCTGGCTTATATCTCACGTCATTCTTTTTCCCGACATCGGTCGGTGCCTGTCTGTTTTCAACCAAACGAGCACATGAAGAAATCAACGGTTTTGATGAAAGCATTGTGCTTTGCGAAGACTGTGACTACGTGCGCAGAGCCTCGGAAACCTGGCGCTATCGAATGATCCCAGTCAGCTTCTGGTTTGATCCTCGCCGACTAGAGCAAGATGGCTTTTTCAAGATGGGGACTCACCTACCTGAAAGCGAATGTACGCCGTTTTTTTTTCGGAGAAATGCGCAACAATGAAATGACTTATGAATTTGGCCACTACAAGGACGCAGAGAGCAAATGCTAAACGCCAGCTGGTGGTGGTTCTTTGGCGGTAGCTTTCTCGATGCACTGATAGGGCCCAACCTCTTTTTTCCAGGAGAACCCTTCTTGCTTGCAGCTGGCTACCTGCTTAGCAGCGGTCCGATCTACGGTGTCGTTTCTGTGCTCATCGGCGGCTTCATAGGCGATCAGCTCAGTTACTTCATTGGCCGTCGGTACGGCGTAAACGGGCGACGCTGGCTCGGCCAGCGTATTCCCAAAAGCGACGCGCCATTGCCCGATCAAGGCTAGTGCTAAGAAAGCGCGGCCCCTTGGTGGTGGCTATCGCCCGATTACTGGGGCCAGTTGCCTGGATAATGCCCTTTCTCGCAGGCAGCTATGCATTACCCTGGATTACTTTTACCACGTTCTCGTTAATTGGCCTCTTCATCGGTGTCGGACAATTTGTTCTGGCTGGTTTTTTGCTGGCGCAGGGTATTGAGTTACTACCGGACATGGCTACTGTAATCCTCTTCATAAAAGAGCACAGCCTATTCGTTACGGCTTTAAGTATTGCATCTATGATCAGCTTAGTGCTTTACCGAAGCAAAAGTTGGAAGAAGTGGTTGAACATCTGTGTTTGCTGGCTCGTCGTTATGGTTGGGGGGGCTAATTATTATCATTTTTTTCATCAGTGATGCCTATGCATTTGAAACAAAAGAAATAAGCGATACCAAGCAATCACTGCACAAACTTAACTATACCGTCTATCCCGGCTTGGCTCCTGTCTATCAGGCACAGCCTATCAACATCATTGTGATGGATAGTACGCCGCAACAGCTCATGAACGAACTAGGTTGGATTGAGAATAAGACATTCTCGCGAGATGACGTAACGTTTAGCCGTTACTTAAGTTTACTGTCTAAAGAGCTTCCTCCGATATCAGACCTTTACTGGGATCGTCAGCCGCAATGGTACGCTTACCAGCTTGCAGGTGATCTGGTTAACAGGAAACACATTCGCTGGTGGTATGCCGGAAAGGATGCGCAATCAGAAAAGGAAATATGGGTTGGCTCTGTGAGTTATGACAACGCACTAAAGCTTGCGCACTATAAGGGGATTATTACCATCTTGCATGCTATCGACCGTGATATCGATGTAGAAAGGGATAAGCTTGCAAAGAATGCAGCAGAATCTGGATGGACGGTCCAATACCAACAGCTTGGTAAACCCGTCGCCTATTCAAAAAGCCGCCACTATTTCAGTGACGGCCAGATCGCCATACTCTCAAAGAAAAGGAGCATAAACAAAATATGACTCGCCGCTAACACATGAGCTGGCGGCGATGCTCGCTAATATTAACGTGGGCGAGCAAATACTTGTGTCCAGTAAATACCATATTGTGCACTTGAGTTAGTCACAGAGGATGCCCCCCCATCTGAGTAAAGTTCGCACCCATGATATTTTTACAGTGACCGGCGCTCTTAAGCCAGCCATCCATTACCGTGGCAATATCTTTCTGGCCCGCGGCAATGTTCTCGCCTACCGAGCTCCAGCTATAACCCTGATCAGATACACGATCGCTTGGCTGATCGCCATTCAGACCAGTGTGGCTGAAGAAGTTATAGTTCGCCATGTTGCTTGAGTGAACAAACGCAGCCTGTTCTAGGTTGTAATCCCACGTTAGTGCAGGCACTGCTGGCATCATCTGACCGCCACAATCACGAGCCTGAGCACGTGCAGCATTCACTGCTGCCAGCATTTGATCTGCAAAGTCACCACTCTGCGGGTCGCCGTTGCTACCATTATTTCCGGAATTACCATCGTTGTTTCCAGAAGTACCACCATTATCAGAGCTACCGTTACCGTCACCTGAAATTACCGTTCCGTTTCCAGAGTTTGAGCCACTGTCAGAAACAGCACCGTCATCAGAGCCACCGCCTGAACCACAACCTGTAACTAATAGCGTTGAAAGAATTAATAGTGATAATGTTCGCATGGGTACATCCAGTATATGTATAATTGAATTTATGATTCCCAAATAGACTTATATCGTATCCAAACAGCAGAAAAGTATATTAAGAAAACAAAGATTTTTTCTAAGCCAATTCCTGATTAGCCTTAACGTGGGAAACAATATACTGACTCAAGGCTGAACAGTTCAATATGCAACGGTTGTTTTTTACACATCCTGACACACTTATGACAAACCCTACAAAACAAAAACACCGTACAAATCCAAACAAACCCCCCCTTAAAATACAACTATATGAGCACAACATATAAAACACCCGATGATTGCATGCTTTTTAATACAATTGCATCCAGATAATTTGGGTTATTTAATCTCCTAATGAAAAACACATCTAAAAGGTTTAACATCCAATCGAGAATGAAATTAAATCGAGATAAAACCAACCACAAATAAATACCATTATTAACTTTATTGCTAGTATTTATTTGTGGCTGATTATAGAGGCAGGATAATTAACGCTGTGTATTTGTACAAAAAGTGCTGATTCAAAAACGTTGATACAATAAATTTCATATTCGCTTTAATAAACAGTACTTTTCCTACTGAACTTTTTCCAATAGAACTATGCCAAATCATCCTGCGTTACACTCACCCCCCCTTTGATTTGCGCAAAAACCTCATCACCAACCTTTAAGCAGAGCTCGTCAGCAGCCCCATAAAGTAAGATTGGCCCCAAAGCTGCGCCTCTCCAACACGAAGTCTTACTGCCACTTTCTCCTCCTCATTAACAGAGAGGATCTTATCAATCCTTGCCATCAATATATTTCGGATACTTGTCTGTTCCGGCTTAGCTTTAGTAATCGACACATCATTAGAGTGAATACGCACCCTTACCCATTCACCACGCGGGCGATGAAGCTTGCTAACCCACAGACAGGCATCATGGCTAAGCATTACCTGTGTCAAAGCATAGTCCGGATGAGTCTGATTTACCCGGGCGCTGATCAATGAACTTTGCTCTTTGGCTGGCAACCACGGTCGCATTTCAGGTGACCCCCAAACGCTATTAACATTACCTGCTACAACAACCTTGCCCTTGTTGATCATCACCATATGATCAGCAAGACGCAAAATTTCATCAAGGCTGTGAGTCACGTAAAGAATAGGAGTATTTACCTGTTTAGCCAGCTTCTCCAAATACGGCATCAGTTCCTGCTTACGCGGCAGATCCAGCGATGCCAATGGTTCGTCCATTAACAACATATCGGGTTTCATCAACAGCGCCCTGCCAATAGCAACCCGTTGCTTTTCTCCCCCAGACAAAGACGAGGGATAACGTTGCAGCAAGCTATCAATCCCCAAAAGCCGGACCACATCATCAAAATGCGTTTGATCGTTGTCGCAACAGCCATAGGTAAGATTGCCAGCTACGGTATAATGCGGAAATAAGCGAGCATCTTGGAATACGTAGCCGATCTTTCTTTTTTCGGGTGGCTGGAAAATCCCCTTTGCGCTGTCGCACAATATTCGGTCACCCAGTTGGATACTGCCTTTGTCGGGTTTACTTAAGCCGCTCAACACATTAATCAGTGATGTTTTTCCTGTACCTGAACGACCGAAAACTGCGGTGATCCCCCCCTGCATCGGTAGATCAAGCTTGATATCAAGCTCAAGGCTTCCAAGCACTTTTTGTACGTCTATTGTTAGCATTAGGCCTCCACTCGGTTACGTGCCATTCTCGTCATCCATTCAGAAACCAGCAATGAAGCCAAAGCAATAACAATAGCAATAATACATAAGCGCGCAGCTTCAGTTTCGGCACCCGGTGTTTCTATGAAAGAGAACATTGCCAACGGAATCGTCTGTGTCTCACCAGGAATATTAGAGACAAAAGTAATTGTTGCACCAAACTCACCCAAAGCCCGAGCAAAAGCTAGAATCGTTCCGGTCAAAATACCCGGGAGCGTGAGTGGGAGCGTAATCGTGAAAAATACTTTTAGCGGGCTGGCACCAAGCGTTCGGGCAGCCTGTTCCAGCTTAAGATCGACACCTTCCAGCGCCAGACGAATAGAACGAACCATTAACGGAAAGGAAACCACAGCCACGGCAATTACCGCTCCTCGCCAACTAAAACTGAACGTCAGACCAAACCAATCATAGAGTGTTCTGCCAATGATTCCCTGCCGCCCCATTAAAGTAAGCAGAAGATAACCAATAACAACCGGAGGCAGTACCAATGGCAAATGTACGATACCATCCAGAATAGCTTTACCATGGAACTGACATCGAGCCAGTAGCCATGCACACAAGATACCCAATGGCAGACTTACCAGCACCGCCACCCCCTGAAATTTTCAAACTGAGCAACAGTGCCTGAAGCTCATAATCTGTTAGCACGCTTAGTTAACTCCAAAACCATATTTTTCAAAAATCTCGCGCGCTTGATCAGACTGCAAGAACTCATAGTAAGCATCAACTTGTATGTTAGCCTTATCTTTAACAACTGCGACAGGATATGTAATGGCCGTATGGCTATTATTCGGTAACTCAGCAACAACTTTTACCTTCTTGGAAATCAAGGCGTCGGTTTTATACACAATCCCAAGCAGGGCTTCCTGTTTTTCAACCAGCAGCAATGCCGAACGGACACTGCTTGCCCGAGCGAGTAATGGCGATGCCTTCTGCCACAAACCAATCTTCTCCAACGACTCCTTAGCGTAAATACCTGCAGGAACGTGTTTCGGATCACCCGTAGCCAAACGCGTCCCGTCAAGTGCCTTGGCCAGATCCCATGATGCATTTACTGTAATGTTATCTGCTGGGTACGAATTAGGTGCCACTAACACTAAACTATTTTTCAGCAAACTTTTACGTGACGATGATTCGATAGCCTGCTGCTGCTCAACATAATCCATCCACTTTTCATTGGCAGACAGATATATATCAGCCGGCGCCCCTTGCGCAATCTGCCTGGCAAGTGCTGATGATGAGGCAAACGAAAGCGTTGACTGAGTACCCGTCTTTTCCTTGTACACATCAGCCACTTCATTCATTGCGTTAGTCAGCGAAGCTGCCGCGAATATTGTGACCTTCTCTGCTGCCAGCACAGAGCTCGATACTCCCAGAGCACAACTTACAGAAAATAAATATGTTAACAAGCGCTTGTTCATTTTTAACCTCTAGTTATCAGCATACTCAATAGCGTTATATAGTAAAGTATATAACGCCAACTGAAAACCTCCTTACCTCTCATTTTTTTGTAATAGGAAAGAAGGTAATGAACCAGAAACGCGCAAAGGATACATCAATAGAAGAATCGTTTTTTTTAATGATGACGAAAGATCATCAAAAAGTTCAAAGCGATTTATACAACTTAGTCCTAAGCTTTCGAGGAAAAAGTGTTCAATTAAGGGCAAAAAAATGAAATTAAAACATGCACTGGCCAGCAGCTTGGTTTTTGCCAGCTTTGGAGTGGCAAGCGCCGACTATCCATTGTTACCTCCCAATGGTACCGACGTACTTTATGCGCTGGAACAAGATTGTGATTGCGTCCTGTCTATTACTCCGGATGCCAGCATCTCGGTGCTGATATCTGAAAATGATATCCTCACCCTGTACGGGCTAGACACATCGGAACAGTCCAACGATAATGTGAGAATATCGAACCATGGCATTGTTGTGCTGGACGATGGCAGCCTGGTGTTTGGCGCTCAGGTGATAGATCGCGACCCTGACGCCCCCCCTGATACCATCAGTGATGTGCTAATCAAACGGCAACCGGATGGCACGCTGGAGCAACTGCTGACACGCATTAACGATGACGATGGGAACAGCTTCGAGGGGGCTGGTGATCGGCTTCGATGGCTTTCTCTACGTGATGGACGACAGCGATGACAGTATGTTGCAGGTCAACGCGGTTACCGGCGACGACATGACCTATGCCACAAAAGCAAATTTTGAAAGTGTCACTAGCAGTGTCGAGTTTGTCGCGACACCAGGTCTCGCAGCGGACGAAAACTACCTTTACGTCGCATCCGACAGTATCCCTAACGTGATCTACCGGGTCAATTACGGTGGCACGGGAAGCGATAATCCAGTTGAAGATATCTATGGGGCCGGCCCTAACAGTGTTGACCCGGCGGTGTTGACCCCGTACGACACGACGCTTTATCTCTTTCCCTCGGTACCCACGCCTAATCCGAGCGGAAACTTTAATATAGAGCTCAATCGGGACAATGGAACGTCGGAAACAACTGCTAATCTTCTCTACGACGCTACGGCTGCAGAAGTGGAGGCCGCCCCTGGAAGCGGCGGTCGGCGGGGGGGACCTAACCGTAACCGGCGCTGGCACCTTGCTGGATCCGTGGCGCTTCCTGCGACCGAGTGAATTCAATTCTGCAGATATAAATGACGTGGACTTAGTCGACCTAAACACTGCTTCCAATAGTAGCGGCCAGGAAGCCGTACCGGTGGACAATCACATTGAACACGTTGCGGTTGAGGCGGCATCGGGTACCTTCCAACTCGACATCGAGCTGACTGGGGTGATAGGGGGGGCAGGTCGGATCATCGCTAGTCTGGTGCTTGATTTTGATGACACAGCCTCGGATATCGCCGCCGAGCTGCTTGCCATCGATGGCATTGAGGCAGGCGATATTACGGTGAACGGCTCCGGGACCATTGCCGCTCCCTGGGTATTTACCTTTGGCGGTCAGTTTGCCCTGACGCCGGTTGAAATAAAAGTATTTAATATTAGTGATCCCAATGGTATCAGCCGGGTCGGCAGCTTCGTCGATGCCGGGGGCTTTGGATGACCCTGATGGATTCCTCACCCGCCAGCCCTACAGCAATATCCTGGTGCCCGACGACTCAGGCGGCCATTTCCTCTATCAACTGGCGGTTAATAGTAACCCGGTAGAAAGCGTTACTCCCCTGCTGACCGAATGGGATCTGGTGGTGGCCAATGGCGGCCAGGTCAACATGGAAGGCGGTGTGGCCTACGACAGCAACGGTGTACTTCATGCGGCCACCTTCGTCACTGAAGATAATGTGCCAGGAACCATTTTCCGTATCCAGCCCGATCTGACCATAACTCGTTGGGTAACCCGGGAGGACATTGCGACGGCAATTGGCATACCACCGGAAGAGGTGGAGGAAGCCAACATTCTGGTGGAGGGCATCGCCTTCTCTCGCACGGGCAAAAAAGCCGTGGATATCAAGGTGAATCCGCCCTGGCGGGCGCTGTACTTGTCCAAATGGCAGCCGATCCCGGTGGTGCTCTTTGGTTCCGATAGTTTTGATGTTAAAACTATCGACAAAAAGAGCCTGACCTTGGGACCCGGTAAAGCTAAGCGGATTCGCTTTTTCTATATAGCAGATGTAAACCGAGACGGTTATAAAGACTATGTCACTTTCTTCAAAAGCAAAGGAACCGGATTAAAAAAAGGTAAACAGGATGTCTGTGTCTGT
>LLEM01000106.1_pt1 | contig 18770 bp, 23 predicted proteins | sample 595841 | NCBI WGS metagenome assembly LLEM01 (sample SAMN02919313, study PRJNA255460) | bioreactor metagenome | biome: chemostat; feature: culture 2012_10.2; material: sediment; isolation source: day64 10degC chemostat 2012 inoculated with Wadden Sea sediment taken from... | place: Germany: Bremen ...
GGTGTTGTTTTTATTAGTTAGCGAGGTTTTTGTTGATAAGGCCTAATAGTTCATCGCCAAATGAATTCGGGTTCAGCATGTTCTGGACACCGAGGACAAACTTGCCTTCGCCTGCGTCCATTTCGCCCGCCAAGTGTTTTGATGAAACGATAATGTCAGTACTGGCTAGTTTCGACTTGTAGTCAGAGACTGCACACGAGTCCATTACATGAGGGATCCCTTTCTTCTCCAGATACTTGCCAATTTTCATCTTCATCATCATGGATGAGCCCTGACCATTGCCACATACTGCAAGGATACGTATGGCGCGTCCTTCGGAGCTTGCGATAGCCTGGTCGGCAATGTCTGCTACTCGTTCGTTGTTTGTATCGGTTGTAACTGTTGCATTGGTTGTAACCGCGGTTGCTGCTTCGGCATCTTCTTCGGCACGTAGAGCCTTGGAAGCGAAGAACATGTAGACGCCTGCCAGAGCCAGTAGGACATAGAAGAACATGGAAGAAGATGACAATCCTTGCATGATTGGCGGGAATACCAGAGCCCAGTCAGCCATACCCATCCAGCCGTTAAATTCAGTGCCGTACTGGCTGAATAGATGAATAGCCCAGGCAGAACCGACAACCTCGATGATCCCCCATTACGAAACAGATCTTCATGACCGCTTTCCAGCCGCCAAAGTGGTTGGCGAATACACCGATAGTGGCGTTCGAGAAGAACATCGGGATAAAGCTGGGATGATCATGATAGGTGCATCGAAGGCTAACATGGCAAGAACGGCAGTGAACTGGCCGATGGCACCCCCACATAAAGCCAAATACCATGCATTCGGTGAGAAGGCGTAGATGGCTGCACAGTCAATCGCCAATACGGCATTAGGAATAACACGCTCGGAGATCCCTTTGAATGCTTCAGACAGCTCGGCAACAAACATCCGTACACCGGCAACAATTACCTGAATAGCTACGGCGAATTTCAGGCCAGTCTCGAGAATGTAAATGCTCCAATGGGTTTTACCGGCCATGGCTTGAAGGTTATCCAGGCCAAATGAAAGCAGAATGATACCGAAGAACAGTGTCATTACGATGGCTGTTGCCGCAATGCTGTCATGGAAGATATGAAGCCACTTAGGCAGCTCAATATGGTCGACACTGTCGTCCTTATTGCCGAGTTTTGGTGCAATTTTAGTGGCAATCCAAGAGGCAATTTGCTGCTGGTGACCGATAGAGAACCCGGCACCGCCAGTCACTTCTTCTGTTGGCTTGAACATGATGTTGGAGGAGATCCCCCCAGTATAGCGCCATCAATATTGCCGAATAGATGATGGTTTCCCACATGGATGCGCCAAGAACAAAGTAGAACACGGCAACCAAACCCGCCTGCTGGAACATGATGTGGCCAGTCAGCATGATGGTGCGAATACCCGTGAAGCGGCGGAATACTACTAGCAGGATATTAATACCCAATGCCATTAATACGGCGTATCCAACCCAGGAATAGTTATCGCCCATGGTTTCCATAGTGGCCATCATTGTGGTGTAGGGGTCAATGACCGAGCCGGTTAGGTTGTGGTATTCGGACAGTTTCTCGATAACGGGCTTAAAGCCTTTTACCAAGTTCCGGCACCGACTTGAACCAGCATAAAGCCGACAATCGTTTTGATTGTGCCTTTAAGGATTGTGGTGTTATCACGCTTTAATAGGAAGTAGCCAATACATGTCACTAGGCCGAGGAGTAGCGGCGCTTTGGTCATGACCTGGCTGTAAAATATATAGAATATGTCGTATAGGGTTTCCATTATGATGCTCCGTCGCTTCATGTAAATGGGGGGTGATAGCTTATTTGCCGTTTCTTATTCTCTGTTCTATCTACCTGTTCTCCGTTCGCATAATCACCATAGCAATCATAAATAATCACAAAAAGACCATTTGTGATTTTGTGTGAGAGTGATCTCGTGTGTATCGCGGCAAGATTGATCGAAATCAATTTTCAAAACGACTAATTCAGCTCTGGCCATGATTGAATCACCGATGCCATATTTATCGGTGAGGGCGATTAATACGGTATTTTTATATAAGTTATTGTTTTTAATTAGGTTGTTGATTTCGCCTTTCCAAGAGGGATATTTGTTGGCAGCAAACTAGAGTTTAATCACAAAATACTCACAGCAATCATTGCTAATCATTTTTGTGATTGTTATAGTCGTACTGTGTCATGAGTTGTCATAGAGTGAGTAAGAGATATGACTGAGTCACAGCGCCACAATGCGTTACTGGATCTTCTTAATCAGAAAGGCTCGATCACGGTTTCAAGCCTGATTAACAAGTTTGGCGTCTCTCCCGCAACAGCGAGAAGAGATATCAACAAGTTAGATGAGAAGGGAAAGCTAAAGAAAGTACGTAATGGTGCTCAGGTTGTTGATCATCAGCGCGCCTACTGGTCGCCAATGAATATTCACCAAACACTCAATCATGATGAGAAGGTACGTATTTCGCATTATGCCGCCAATATGTGCGCACCTGGTGACAGTATCGTGATTAATTGTGGTTCTACTGCCTTCTTACTGGGAAAAGAGATTTGTGGTCGCGACATTCAGGTGATCACTAATTACTTTCCTTTGATGAGATACCTCATCGGACAGGACCATGATGGCGTGGTGATTGTCGGTGGGCAGTACCATAAAACACGCAGCTTAATTCTTGCGCCGCATCAGGAGATGACATCGTTCTACGCTGGTCATTACATGTTTACCAGTGGCAAAGGCCTGACGGCCGAAGGGCTCTACAAGATGGATATGCTCTCGGCGATGGCTGAGCACAAAATGCTTAATCAGGTCAGCAAGTTGGTTGCCTTGGTGGATAGCTCAAAAGTGGGCCAGAAAGCGGGCTTGCTGTTTGCGTCTTCCGAGCAACTAGATGTGGTGATAACAGGTAGGGCAGCAGATCCTGATGTGGTGAAACAGCTTCAACAGCAAGGCATCGACGTTGTCTTGGTTTAAAAATTTCAGTCGAAAGGTGACTTCGGACAACAACACTTTTTGGTTGATTACATCCCAAAACGAAAGGTTACTGTAATGAGCAAAGTAAATGAAATTACCCGTGAATCGTGGATTTTAAATACATTCCCAGAGTGGGGTACTTGGCTAAACGAAGAAATTGAAAAAACTGAAGTTCAACCTGGTACGTTCTCTATGTGGTGGCTGGGATGTACCGGTGTTTGGTTAAAAACTGAAGGCAACACCAATATCTCTATGGATTTCTGGTGTGGCACAGGCAAGAAGACCCAACAAAACGCATTAATGAAAAACCAACATCAGATGATGCGTATGGGCGGTGTTCGTGAACTACAGCCAAACCTTCGTACTTCAATTTTCCCAATGGACCCGTTTGCAATCAAAGAAATCGATGCGGTGCTTGCCTCTCACGACCACGCTGATCATATCGACGTAAACGTAGCGGCTGCTGTGCTGCAAAACTGCGGCGACCACGTTAAATTCATTGGTCCGCAGGCGTGTGTCGATCTATGGACTGGCTGGGGGGGTGTTCCAGAAGAGCGTTGCATCGTTGCTAAAGTGGGCGATGAAATCCAAGTGGGTGACGCACTGATTAAAGTGCTTGATTCCTTCGATCGTACCGCGCTTGTGACGCTGCCTGAAGGTACGTCTTCTTATGACAAAGCTATCCTGGACGGTATGGATGATCGCGCCGTTAACTATCTCATCGAAACGACGGGCGGTTCGCTATACCACTCTGGTGATTCTCACTACTCCAACTACTACGCGAAACACGGTAACGATCACAAGATCGATGTCGCGCTTCTTTCTTACGGGGAAAACCCTCGTGGGGTCACGGATAAGATGACGGCTTCTGACATTCTTCGCGCAGGTGAAGCGCTGGATTGTGAAGTGGTTGTTCCTTTCCACCATGATATCTGGGCCAATTTCCAAAATGATCCTCGTGAAATTGAAGTCTTGTGGAACATGAAGAAAGAGCGTCTGCAATATGGCTTTGCCCCCCCATTCTTCTGGCAGGTCGGCGGTAAATACACGTACCCGACAGACAAGGGCCGTATGCATTACCAACACTTCCGCGGTTTCCGCGATATCTACACTGATGAGCCGGAACTGCCGTATAAGGCCTTCCTATAAGGTAATTGGCTTAACACTCGGGTAAAAATACTGGGCTATCTTCCTGTTTTCGGTTCGCATCGTATGTTGGAAGGTAGCCCTTCTTTTTAACCCTGAGGTATATAGCCGGCCATAACTGGCATGTTGCTTACTGTTATTAGAGTCAGAAAAGGTGAACCCGTGAAATATAAATTATTAGCTCTTGACCTGGATGGTACGACGCTCACCTCGCAGCATGAAATATTGCCGCAGGTTAATAAAGAAATTCAGCGGATCAAAGATGATGTCGTCGTTTTGCTGGTAACCGGCAGACACCACACGGCCGCCAAGCCATATCATTACGAGCTGGGGCTAGATACCCCGATTATTAGTTGTAACGGTACTTATATTTATGACTTCAGTAATGAGTCGATAGTTAAAGAAAATGCTTTGCCCAAAGATAAAGCCAAGCAGTTTCTTCAGCTCGCCCGTCAGCACCAGTTAAATATGGTGATGTATGTAACGGATGCTATGACATTTTCATCTGAAAACCCGATTGAATATATGAAAGCATTGGAGGCATGGGCTGAAGACTTTCCCGTAGCTATTAAACCAGAGATCAGGCGTATTGCTTCGTTTGAGCATGAGCTGGAACAAAATGACTATATTTGGAAGTTCGTTGTAGAAGGGGATATCGAGCAAATTGAATCATTTACTCAATTGCCATTTATTCAAGATGAATTTTCCGGGGGAAAAGTCATGGTCTAACCGTATTGATTTTGCCAACAAGGGCAATACCAAGGGGGGGGCTAGGCTTGCTGAATATATTCAAACCATCGGCATAAAGCCATCTGAAGTTATTGCTATTGGCGATAATCATAACGATATATCGATGATCGAATTGGCCGGTATTGGAGTGGCAATGGCCAATGCAGACGATGTCGTCAAGCGCGCGGCAGATATATTGACTCCTGAAGGAAACGACGGACAGGGCATCGCCGATATCATCTCAACTTACTTTAGCGCGTGAGCAACTGATTAAATACAACAGGGGGGGGAAATATGCACAACTTTGATAAAGAATTCCGTTTGGGGGGGATATATGAAAAGGCCATGCCTAATGAATTATCCTGGGAAGAAAGACTAACGAATGCCAAAGAGCTGGGCTTTGACTTTGTTGAAATTTCTGTCGATGAATCTGATGAGCGTCGTTCTCGCCTTGATTGGAGCGATAAAGAGATTTATGCCTTGCGTCACCTATGTGAAAAATATGGAATGCCGCTGCATTCCATGTGTCTGAGTGCTCACCGCAAATTTCCATTTGGTTCTGAAGACGAAGCAACACGCAAAGAAGCTTACGTTATTATGGAGAAGGCAATCAATCTCGCCTATAAACTGGGTGTGAGATGCATTCAGTTGGCTGGGTATGATGTTTATTATGAGCCTCAAAACGATATCACTCACCAGCGTTTTATCGAGGGAATGAAGGCATCAGCAAAAATGGCTGAGCGGGCAGGGGGGGTGATGCTTGGCGTCGAAATTATGGACACGCCTTATCTTAACTCCCTCAGTAAATTCGAGGTATTGAAACGTGAAATTCCATCGCCCTATTTTATGGCCTACCCAGATGTCGGCAATATCACCGGTTGGAATTACGATACCTGCACAGAGCTGAAGCTTAGTCGTGATCATATTGTTCAGATCCACTTAAAAGATACCCTCAAGGTGTCTGATACCTGCAAGGGGGAAGTTTAGGGATCTGGTGATCGGCGAGGGGCAAGTTGATTTCAGTGCAATATTCAAAACACTGGCACAGATTGACTACGCTGCGCCTTTGGTTATTGAGATGTGGGCACAGGACGAACACTGGCTGAGAATATCAGGGGGCGCCAAAGCCCGTTTGGTCGATTTGGCCAATCAGTCCGGCTTCAATCTCGTTTAATCATCCAGTTCGAGCCAAATGTCTATTCAATAAGAGCTTCAATAAGAGCTGTTCAGTTCATTGCACCAGACAAATCCTATGCTGAGGGGATTTGTCTGCTGCGTGAGTCTTAAAATCATTCAATAATTCATATTATCCCCCCCTTTTCATCTCAATTTTACGATTATAGAATCAGGGAATAATCATTTTTAATCATTGAAAGAAATTAGGGTGTGGTATGACAGAAGCACAAAGGCATGGCGCTATCCTCGAATTGTTGCACCATAAGCGGCATGTAACGGTTGCCAACCTTATTGAAGAGTTTGATATTTCACCGGCTACAGCACGTCGTGATATCAACAAGTTAAACGATTCTGGGAAAATACGAAAAGTGCGCAACGGCGCAGAGGCTATCGCCCAGGAGAAAACCTTTTGGTCTCCTTTTAATATTCATCATGCATCAAATATTGATGAGAAAGTGAGAATCGCGCAGGCTGCGGCAGCGTTGTGCCAGCCAGGTGAGAGTGTCGTGATCAACTGTGGCTCAACGGCATTCCTGCTTGGGCAAGAAATTTGTGGTCAGGATATCCAGGTGATCACCAATTACTTTCCACTCGCAAATTACCTGATTGAGGAAGAGCATGATGGTGTTGTGATCATTGGTGGTCAGTACAACAAAACGCAGTCAATTACGTTGGCCCCCGCAAGATGAAATATCGTCGCTTTATGCCGGTCACTGGATGTTTACCAGTGGCAAGGGTATTACGGCAGACGGCCTTTACAAAATGGATATGCTGACTGCTATGGCCGAGCAAAAAATGCTGAATCATGTCGGTAAGCTGGCTGTGCTGGCCGATAGTAGCAAAGTTGGCCAACGTGCAGGTATGTTGTTCTGTAATGCTGATCGCATTGATGTATTGGTAACAGGTAAAGATGCCAATCCTGATGTTGTTGCCAACCTACGAGATAAAGGCATCGAGGTGATTCTGGTGTAGGGTGCAGCTACGGCCAGCTTAATTGTCAAAATTTTGACCTCTGTCACTCTATTTGATCTTAATCTTGATAAAACGCATAGTCCTTTGGTGGCTACGTGCATAATGTCCCTGAAGTCCCGTTTTAGTTAAGTAAAAGGTTACAAATATGTCTGATGTACCAGCGTCTGTTACAAAAGCTGCCGAAGTGGTTCAGCCGGTTGTCGAATCTTCAGGTTCAGTTTGGGGGTATGTAGCAGGTGGTGCTGTCGTACTGGTTCTTGCTGGTTTCTTTGTTTATAGAAAACTCAATACGCCTGCATTCATTATCAAGCAGGTAAGAAAGAGAAACCTGAAAGAGATACAGAAGCAGGGCATTGAGAGCTCTGAATTTGTGCTTGATTTGGATAAGTTGCTGGACTCTGTACTTGAGTACGCCAATGCCAACAAGAAAAAGGGGTAGTGATGTAGTTAAGATCATTAGTCCGCTGAACGACACAGCTCGTATCAAAACACCACGAGATATGTACCAGGCGATGATATATATATCTAATGAGATTCATGATGCGGCTCTGGCTCGTGAATTTAAGAATAAGTCCAAGCAGGTGAAAGGCAGCTCTGCATTGATGACTGGTTTGTTGAAACGCGCTGGTATTTAACTAGTTAGCCTGTTTCAAAGAAAAGCTGCGTTGAGCTCTCACGCAGCTTTTTTTATATGTATATTTTCCCCAAGTTTTGTCAGTACTGATTGAACTCTGAGGTTTAGTGGCTCAGTCTAGTGTGAAATCCTATCGTATTAATGACCTTGTCTGCTTCTTCCCTTGAGAAATCGAGACGGCAATTGGTCTATAGGTATCACCTCGATGATTTGCCCTGCGTCGGTTAGTCTACCGCTTACCGGAGACCAAAATTTTCCCTCTTCCGTTGTTATAGCCTGATGGATAAAACTATCCCGTTTGGCATTATGCAGGCACATGGAAATTGGGCCGTCTCGAGTCATGGTATTAAATACGCAACAGGCGATTCTTTCCTGATCGAGTTGGCAGGCATCCATAAAGTTATGAGTGAAAAAAGAAAGGGTAGTGACTTTGCCCCGGCTGGCAGTTAAATCGTTTCTCAACTGCCATAATCTTTTTGCTCCCCCCCATGTTGCTAGCCGAATGGCAAGCGATGGGTGTTGCAGCAGCCAAAATACAAAGCGGCAGATTGATTTTCCCGGTTTGTTTCGTCGCCAGTTTACAGCCTTGCTGGCCCGAAGCACCTCACCAAAGAGGCGATTGTCATCGTAAAAATTGTGCACTTTTTTGTTCACTATCAGAGCTAAGCCATAACGATTGCAGTTTGGATGCCCGGCCTGAACCGCATCGAAGTTAATGGCAGCTCTGCATCCTTGATTGATACGATCAAGAGTGCTTTCTAACGTTATTTCGTCTGTGCGTGTTGTCAGTGTCCCACGGCCGGTATCGGCCTGAAGCTGAAAAGAGACGGTACGAAGCTGCTCGGCATGGTCGCAAAAGAAGCGGACCAGCTCAGTGACTTCGTGAAAATTATCTTTATGTAATGTGGTATTGAACATCACGCTGACTGGGAGCCCTTTAACCCGTTCTAGGTAGGCTGTGCGGATAGAATTGAGCTCCAGCTCAGTGCTATATCCTCGGCGCTGCTGGGTAATATCGACATGGAAGGCTACATCGGTTAATCCGGCTTTACACAATCTTTCAAGCTGTGTTCTGCTTGCTCTAATCCCGTTGGTCATTAACGTGGCGCGCATGCCTAGACTGCTGATCTTGGCGATGATGGCAGTTAACTCGCTAGGCTCCCTTAGGGTCGGCTCACCTCCGGTTACCTGTATATCGGTATTTTTACCGTAATAGTGATAAATGTTCTCTATCCGGCGCAAGACTTCTTCCAACGGCAAATCCTGAATCGACTGGGAGTGTTCTGACAAATAGCATAGGGTGCAGTCTAAGTTGCACCTTTGGGTAATTTCCAATGCAACGCAGGCAATTGGCCAGCGGCTTCCCATTTGCTGGTTGAGGTTCCACAAGCCGTATTTTTTCATTGTCGCCTTGGCGGCCTTCAAAGGATCAGCGACCCAGGAAATAGGCTCCTGCTGCTTAATTTGATCTTTGTTTAATGAGGGCATTTGGCAGCCTCCGATAAACCTAGTTGCTCATTGGTGACATTCGTGAATAAACAGACCTAGTCTCTCTGAGTTTATTTCTTTTTTTCTAGGCTTCAGCGTGGTGCTGTTCTCATTTTCGACGTGGTAGATATTTGCGTTATTATCAGAGGTGGCCTAGCTTTGGTTGCATAATACGATGAAACGAGTTGTATCATGTATGGCAATAAAATCAAAAGCTTGCTGTTTGTTTTCTCTCTTCCGTTCCTTTGTTTAGCATCAACTGCCCATGCCGTGGAATGGCGTATGACTTTAGGTACGCATGATTTTATTGTGGAGCAAGCTGATTCGCACACCTTCGGTGCCGGAGTTGGTTTATTTGTCTCGCATACCACCGAATCGGGTGTTTTTCTGAGCGGGCGTATTAACACCTATTTTGATATCGATAATGACGAGCTGGATCCTGATCATATACCGATTTGGTTTCAGTCTGACTTTATCGCTGAAGGGGAAGCTTGCTGATTTATCTGAACGTGTCTTCATCGATTGGTTCGTTGGGCTTGATGACAGGCGAAATACAGTTAGCTCTGTAGAGAAGCTGCAGAAACTCATGCCGGGTGTCAATATTGGCTGGAATAATCAGGCATATGTCATTGGCGTCAATGCCTCTGTGGGGGGGTATTACTTTTTGGAGGTTGACGATGATGTTCCCAGAAATCGTGGTTATGGTCGCGGCGGCTTGAGGAATGAAACATCTGCGGCTTCTGTGCAAGTTTATACGCGTATAGATGTAGGCGAGAATGCTGATCTGAGTATTTCTGCCCAGCAATGGCATGATGGTAATGACTGGCTGGAAAATAAATATGTCATGGCATTTACTTATAACGCAAAACGCTGGCTTGAGGGGGGGAGCTGGTTTGAAGGGGGGGCTTGCTTGTGTTTGATATTGAGCATACGGAATATAACCTGGATCCTTATGATAATAGACCAAAAGACGACCCGGATTACCTTCCTATTTTGCCATGGGACAACGACACATTTGTCCGAGCTTATGTTGATTTTCCGTTGAACTGGTGAGAGTAATTTGAGAGTAGAAGCTCTTATCAGGCATTTGATTGCCCAATAAGAGTTCTATCATCCAAATATATATGGATTAGTATGCATAATTCCGGAAATTATACTTTCAAATCCTTCATCAAGTTTTCCAGTACATCGGCCTGTTGGTAGAGACGGTGGATCTCTTCGGTAGACTGCGTCACCATGCCTGCAACCCGGCGAGACTGTTCCCGAACTTGCTCTACATCCGAGGCTATGCTGTCAGCAACCGCCCCCCCTTGTTCTTCAGCGGCAGCGGCGATTTCGATACTCCGGCCGGCAATAGACTGGTTTTTTTCTGAGATCTGGTCAATATCCTGGCTAACCGAACTCATCATTTTCCCGCTAGATTCGGCATTGCCTACCGTATGGTGCATTACTTTCATCAAGCTCTGGCTGTTGTTCTGCAGCGCTTCAATCATTTGTTGAATTTCTACCGTCGCATTCTGGGTGCGACCAGCCAGAGTGCGGACTTCATCGGCAACCACGGCAAACCCTCGCCCTTGCTCACCGGCTCGGGCTGCTTCAATGGCTGCGTTAAGTGCCAGCAAGTTAGTTTGTTCCGAGATAGCGCTAATCGTGGTGACGACATCACCGATTTGGGCAGTGTTACTGTCTAATTTTTCAACGGCCTGTGCTGCTGAATTAATCTCTGTGCCTAACTGATTTATAGCAGAGAGCGTGGTCGTTACTTGGGTTTGGCCTTGGGTTGTCAGCTGTGTCGCCTCGTTAGTCTGACTCGATGTGTCATGGGCATGACTGGCTACTTCGCGAACCGAGCTGGCCATTTGTTCTGTGGCACTGGCCAGAGAGTCGATACGTTCTTGCTGTTGTAAGGTTAAGGCTTCATTGTCCTGACTGCGCTGGCGAAGTTCGGAGCTGATTTGTTGGATTAGCGCAATGGCTTCCTGAGTTGCAATAACCAGTTTGTGCTCGCGTTCAGAAACACGGTCGACTGTTCTGGCGATCAGGTTAAAGTCATTTCGTGCCGGAGAATAATTAATTCGATAAGAAAGATCACCGTCAGCCAGACGTGTTACCGCATCATAGATATTGTAAAGGGCACCGCCCATAAAGGTCATGATGTAGTAGAGGCACATAATAATGAAAAGGCATGCCGCAACAATAATAGTCGCGTGGCTAATAGTGAGAGCAGAAAGTAGATTGGGTTGCTCGGTGATCGTTAAATTATAGCCAGAATTTGTTACCTGAACGGTATGTTTGCCGCTAGAACCTACTTGAATATTGCTTCCTGCCAGGATACGACTTACGTCACTCTGGCTTAAATTGGTTTGGGAAATGAGGGTCGCGACATTTTCCATTTCTTGTTGAAGCATCTGGCTTTGTTGGCTTTCCGCTGCATCAATCAGGGTGGCGCTAACAATGAGAATGGCAAAGAGCGGGGCAAAAAAGAGGATTAAAAAATTCTCTCTAATTGTCACATTGACTAAGTGTTTATCTATCCAGCGGAATGCAATTTCTTTCATCTTTCTGTCCTGGGTGTAGCTAGGTGTACAGCTTGAAAAGTTGGACGTTATTATGAGTGAAAAAGAATTCCAAAAACGTTGAAGGTGGTGATCTGAGTCACATAGGGGGAGAATTAAATAATTAGGTATTTTGTTTTTACACAAGAAACCTTTCTTGTTGTAAGAGATGGCTAAATTGTTCTGATAAAAAGGCAATCTGTGTAGATGGTCAATTTTACGTGATATGCCGAAAAGGTATGCCTAATGGCAATATTGTGACCGCGATCTATATTCCTTGAAAATAATGTTAGCCTCGTCAATAAATTCCCTGTTGTATATCACAACAATTTCCAGCAACTGTTACCATAACGTTTTGAGCTTATTACATGGTATCACGATGAGAGAAGTTGAATTCAGGACCGTTGATCGTCTGTTTATCAAAATGTCTATCAATGACAAATTCTGGGCATTGTTTTTGGCAATAGCCGCAGTCGTTGTTGGTGTATCAGGCAGTCAGTATTATTCTGCACTATCTCGTATCGAAACGGCCTCTGTTCAGCGCGTTGAGGCGCAAGTTGAAGCGTCGGTCAATACGCTGCAGGCAGCAGGACTTGCTACTCAAGAACAAGAACAGGCGCTGGCGAAGCAGAATATTAAGCTGGTTTCCTCTTCGACTGAATCTACACGTGACAACGATGTGATCACTGCGTCTACACCTGTTCAGGGTGGAGGCTACGCAGTATTGAGCCAACCTGCCGGAGCTGCTGAAACCGAAGCCAAAGGTCAGGCTTTCTCTCACTTTATTTATTCTTTATTGACCCTGGCACCGATAGCACTGATTTGTTATTGGCTGGCCACCTTCCTAGGCGGTGCATTGTGGGTTATGCACCAGGCAACACGCCGGATCGCCGAAGGTGATCTGACTTCTCGTCTGGGATTTCATGTTGGTCGGGACGAATTCGGTATTATTGGTTTTGAACTCGACCGTACGATGGATACACTCAGCGAACTGGTTGAAACCGTAAAAGGAAGTTCGGCCACTCTGCACAATACTGCCGCGACGTTTGGCCAGGAAGCGCAAAACTCTGAGCAGCAGATCAACCAGCAATATGCCTCGGTCGATTCTGTGGCGACAGCGATGGAAGAGATGACGGCTTCGGCTAAAGATATAGCCAATATCGCCGTGCAAACCACGGATCAGTTTGATGCTGATACCGAAAAGCTTCAACAGAGCAATGAGAAAGTTCAAAATGCCATTGTTGTCGTGACCAAGTTGTCAGAGCAGACCGATGCAGCGTCTGCCACCGTTAGCAGCCTGAATGAAAAAGCCACCGAGATCAACGAAGTGATCACCACCATCAATGCTATCTCTGAGCAGACAAACCTGCTGGCATTGAATGCGGCGATTGAAGCTGCAAGGGCCGGCGAACAAGGCCGCGGCTTTGCCGTGGTTGCCGATGAGGTCCGCACTTTGGCTGGGCGTACCCAGCAGGCAACGGTCGAGATCCAGTCGATGATCGACAAGCTTCAGGCCGAAACCAACGGTATTTCGCAAATCACGTCAGAGACACTGGAGCGGGCTTACCAGAGCCGTGAGATGATCACTGAAATTGGCGCGGATGTGAATTACATCGCCGAGTCATCCAAGACGGTCATGGACATGAGTGCTCAAATTGCTACGGCGGCGGAGCAGCAAACCGCGGTTGCCAATGATATTGCCTCTGAGCTGCATGACATTCGCAATCAATCTAGCGTCATTCGCTCTGCTACCGAGCAGTCGGTTGCCAGCGTGCAGGAACTGTCTGATGCGTCTCAGTCTTTGGGCCGGATTCTGGAAAAATATCGAACTGCCAGTTAAGCCTATTATTGAGTGCTAATACAATTATAAATGCCAGTCAGTGAAAACTGACTGGCATTTTTGTTTGTGTGAGAAATAACGCCTAGTGCAACAAGCTATTGGAAATCAGTAATATGCGAAATTGTTACATAAATTGTAGGGGGAATATGCATGGGTAGTATGAACTGAGTCACTGCAGGAGTACGGGTTGCTTGCTAGTCTGAATAGGTGACCTGCAATTTTTCGTCTGGTTACAATGTGTTGATACATGATGTATTTACAGAGGGGATGGCTTATGAATACTCAGTTGACAATAACCATTGCGGGTCAGGATCACCCTCAATTGATTAATCAACTTGCGGCTAAAACCCATGAGCTGGGGGGCAAGTGGTTAGTCAGTAAAATTAACCGTTTGGATAACCAGATCGTTGGCCTTATCAAGGTCGATATTCCAGCTGAAACAGTAGCAATGCTTAAGCAGGCATTTACCGGCTTAACGGATCTAAATGTACGTATTATTGATTCGCCTCAGCCAGTGTCAAAGGGCACGGTTGAGCCGCTGAAGCTTAAGGTAGAGTCGAGCGATCGCCCTGGGATTGTGAACGACATTACCAATATCTTGGATGATATCGGGATCGATATTGTCAAAATAGAAAACTACCGTGTCGGTGTCCCGGATCTAGGTCAGGCTCTGTTTTTTGCCGAACTGATGGTCGAAGTGCCAAGTGAGGTGAATGTCGAGCAGTTGCTGGAGGCTGTTCAACAAGTTGAAGACGGTATGCGGGTGAGTGTGGTTGAGTGATCCGCGCTCGCGTTTATGTGATAGAGAGAAAGGCTCACCGAGGGTGAGCCTTTTGGTTTGCATCGTGAGTTGTCAATATTTCTTATAAGGTGTTTATTTAGTAGCGTTGGCTGCCGTCAGGTAGGTGGCGAAGAATACTCATTACCCACATGTACTGTTCCGGTTGCTTTCTGATCATTTCTTCCAGCACTTTATTCATATAACTGGCATCATCGTATTCATTACCAGACGGGAAGTTGGTGAGAGGTGCCTGGATATTGATTTCATAGCGCCCGGTTTCCATATTAAAGGATGGGAAAACCGGCAGGACGGCGGCATTGGCGAGTTTGGCCAGTTTGCCGACACCTTTCACGGTCGCTTTTTCGTTGCCAAAAAACGGGGGGGCAAAAACACTTTGTTGCGCGCCGTGGTCTTCATCTGGCAGGTAATAAGCCAGATAGCCTTCCTTGATCGATTTTAGATAGGGTTTGATACCTTGGTTGCGTGTATAGATACGGCCGCCAAATTGCATGCGCTGTAGATTCATCAACCAGTCGGCTATCGGGTTTTTCTGCGGGCGGATCATGGCGACCATCGGCATGTCTTTTGCCGCAAAGTAGAGCGCAGTAAAATCAATGGCCCAATTGTGCGGTACCAGCATAATAATATTTTTATTCTGCTGTTGAAGCTCTCGAAGGTAGTGCTCGCCAGTAACATCATGGCTGTTGATGACGAAGTTACGTCCTTTGAGGAATGGCTGGGCAAAGCCAAGCAGAACCGTGCCAGCTGTTGCGTAAGAGCGCTCAAGCAGATCAAGTTGCTGCTGGTCGGTAAACTCAGGGAAGCACAGTTGGATATTGATAAGTGCCCGCCTCTTGGCGCTGTTGTTCTTGGATACAAAAAAACTTGGCAAGACGGGTCGCCATTGCTACTCGCATACGGTGCGGGAGCAGAGACAACAATAGAGCAAACGGAAGACCAAGCCAGGTTAGCCAATACCTAGGATGGAGAAATGAAGAAGTAAAAACAGGGTTGTACTCGCTGTACATTTTGTTGCTCATGCTGATAAATCCAAAGATGCTTTGTTGTTGCCAGCGAAGTGGTATCCGCTAATCCAAATAATATGAGTAAGTTCGGAATTGTAAGTCTTATCGTGCTGGAATCAAGCCCTACTCAAGGCAATATCAGTTTCTTTGGTATTTTTGGGTCTTGCTTGTTCTAAAATATCGTTTGAGATTCGAATCTTTCTTGCCATGTCACAATGGTGAATACCTGGCTTCGGTATATTCACCCAAGTGACAAATTTATCTATTAACCCTGCGGAATCATCAATGAAAACTCTATTCGCGCACCGTGGTATGTCAACTCTGGCTCCTGAAAATACGCTAGCCGCTTTTGCACTTTGTCGGCAGCACGGGATCAAGTGGATTGAATGTGATGTCGATGTTCTGGCTGATGGCACTGTAGTCGTGTCCCATGATGATACGCTGGACCGCTGTACCGATCGCTGCGGAAGTTTGTATGAGCTGGCCACCGCTGATCTGGCCGCTATTGATGCGGGAAGCTGGTTCCATGATGATTTTATTGGCGAGCCACTTCCGACTTTTGAGCAGTTGATTGCGCTGGTCAATCAGCATGAGCTTAATATCAACGTCGAGATAAAGTCGTGTACAGCTGGCTGGGAAATGACAGATAAACTGATTGGCAATGTAATTGCGGCGTTGGAACAACTGGATACTGGGCGGGAGTTGATTGTGTCTAGCTTTAATCATCTTGTCTTGGTGGAATTTAAGCGTCGTCGTCCGCAAACAGCTGTTGCCTGCTTGTTTGAAAGTACTGGTCTTGGGGGGGATGATTGGGAGTCAATTTTGCAGGTTTGTGAAGCTGAATATATCCATCCGCAAGATAACAACCTGACCCAGACGATGGTCACTCGGTTTAAAGCTGCTGGCTATAAGATCAATGTGTATACCGTGAATGATTTGGCTCGTGCCAACCAACTGTTCAATTGGGGGAGTTGATGGTGTATTTACTGATATCGCCCACCGTTTCCCATCGAAATATAAGCAGCCACACATCAAATAAGAGGGTAGGAGTCAATAACAGCGCAGGCCAAAGCCTGCGCTGATGGATTTTGTTTAGTCTGCCATTAAAACTCTTTGTTTATTTTCAACAGGTAACTCAGTAGGTTCTTGCGCTCAGTCTCATCCAGGCCGGCAGTGATATCCTGCGTTAGGGCAAGGTGAAGATTGTCGTGTTCGTGATACATCGCCGCCCCCTTTCTGTGTTAGATCAACCAGGATTGAACGGCGATCAGATTCATGTGGTCGACGTTGAATCAATTCGCTTTTGACCATTTTATCAACCTGAACAGTTAAGGTGCCGGTGGTAACGCCAATCTTGTCTGCCAGCTCTTTCATGCGCATGGCACCATGTGCCCCCGAGAATTTCGACGATATGTACCTGAGGCAGGGTAAAGCCCTTGTCGCGCACGACAGACTGCTCCCAGGATGAGAGTTTCTCGTAAAATTCAATAATTGTATGGTTTAACTGTTCAATCTCTTTCATTAAATATCCGTTGTCAGTGCAAGTCCTGACACCTGTTCACTTCAATGGTCAGGTGACTGAGTTTATCGAAATTTTTCAGTAATTGCTTGTAATCCTGCGCCGGTTTCGGGGGCATGGGTAACCAATGAGATCATGGCGGCATAATGGTTGGCGCTGACTTTCCAGATATGTATATCGCTGACTTTGTTATCAGCATCGGCTTCAAGGGTGTCGATAATGTGTTGCTGGTATGCTTCCTCAATATTGCCGTCGAGCAAGATCGGGGCTGGTTTGCTTCATAAGCCCCCACGCCCAGCGGGGTAATAATCACGGCACCGACAATCCCCATGATGCATCAAGCCAGTGCAGGCCGTAATACTTACCGAACAGCAGGGCAACAATGGCCAATACAGAGGTGAGCGCATCGGCAAGAACGTGAAAATAGGCCGCTTTTAGGTTGTGGTCGTGATGATGGTGGTGATGATCATGGTCGTGGCTATGGCTATGGCTATGGCCGTGGTCATGAGAATGGTGATGATCGTCTTTGAGCAGGAATACACTGGCGATGTTGACGGTAAGACCGATAACGGCAACGAAAATTGCTTCGTTAAAATGTATGGTCTCGGGCGAGAACAGGCGTTGGACAGATTCGACGAGCATCAGTAGCGCGACCAGCCCTAAGGCTATGGCGCTGGTAAAGCCGCCTAACACGCTGACCTTCCCGGTACCGAATGAAAAGGCTCGGTTGTCGGCATGTTTACGTGCATACCGGTAGGCGAAGATGGTGATCATAAAAGCGGCGGCGTGGGTACATGTGCCAGCCGTCAGCAAGTAATGCCATCGAGCCAAATAGGCTTCCGGCGGTAATTTCTGCCACCATGGTGATAATGGTGAGCCACAGCACCCAATGGGTACGCTTTTCTCCTTTGGGGTTTGTTGATACAAAATTATGTGAATGTTGCCATTGGCTAATAGTTTGGGAATGCACCTTGCTGCCTCGTGTGAAGTCGTTTGAAGTTATTATAGTTTGATATTCAAACTATATTTTCATTATATAGTTTGAATATCAAGGTAAATTTTACAATGTCTTGGTATCAAGACGATAAAATGATTGATAAACGGATTGATAAGAGAATAGAGCAATGAATGTGCATGACGATCAGGCAGAAGAGGGCCCATCTGTTATTGCTGGGACACCAAGGGACTATTCAGAGGATTTCTATCGTGTATATTTTGAAGTCGGAGAGTATGAAGATATGGCGCTGAAGGTGCTGCTTGAGTTTTTGACTGAGGAAGGTATTCGGAGCCTGAACAAACAAGCATTCGGTTATGATGTGCTGCTTCCGATCCAAGTGGTTCCCGAAGTGGTGAGGGCCTTGATTACGGCGAATATCGCGGTGTATCAGGTGGTGCGTCAAGATAAGGCTTGAGGCTATAACAAAGGGAGCGACAGCTGTCACTCCCTTTGTTTCTTATATCGGTGATGTTGCTTTGCCTCTGCCAGTTGTTTCTAGCGCAGGATAGTGTTCATCTTCATTCCTGCTTCAGCGTGCCCCCCCGGAATATTACAGGAAAACTCAACGAAGTTCTGACCCATGAAATGCCAGCCAAGCTCTGCTGTTTCACCGGCTTGCAGTGTGATGGTCGTGCCGTCCGAGTGTTGCATATCTGGCATTGAACGCATCATGGCACGGTGCTTGTCTTGTTCGTCAATACTGCCGATTGAAAACTCATGGGGGGGCATTTGGCCAGTATTGGTAATCACAAAGCGGACGATATCACCTTGCTTGATATTCAACGTTGGTGAAAACTTCATTTTCATGTCGTCAGTCAGGCTGACATTGACCGTTTGTGTCGCCTGTTCTGCGGGGGCTGGCATACCAACGGCAGAGGCCATTTTTCCGTGATGCTGCATTGTTGTTGTGATTCAT
>LLEM01000107.1_pt1 | contig 18670 bp, 31 predicted proteins | sample 595841 | NCBI WGS metagenome assembly LLEM01 (sample SAMN02919313, study PRJNA255460) | bioreactor metagenome | biome: chemostat; feature: culture 2012_10.2; material: sediment; isolation source: day64 10degC chemostat 2012 inoculated with Wadden Sea sediment taken from... | place: Germany: Bremen ...
ACTAATGTCTTTGCGCCAAGCTCTTTCGCTTCAAGCAAAGAAAGATCGGATATACCTAGCGATACTGTCTCTTCACTAAGCCTTAGTTGACCGGTGCACAGTTGCGGCCGCCATTGCAAGATCCCTTTTGCAGTTTTAGCGGAAAGGGGGGGATCGGTGACATCACCGAGAAACAGTAAATAAGGTTGTGGTATATGCATAGTGCTTCCCTGTACAGGCTCAAATGATATTGGTCACTCTAAGGAACATACTGCCAGATGCCGAATACTTATTTATCAGTAGGGTATAAACGAAGGCTATACCTAGGTATGCGTAATGAGCTGACTATTGGATTGTATGTATTGGCTATTTGTTTTTTTGTTCTCTGGCTTCTTTGGGGGGGCTCTAGGTTTGAGCAGTTTTCTGATAAGAAGTGCGTAAGCAATCATTGAGACAATAGGGAAGAAGTAGTCAGCCATCTTAGCGTCCTCAGCAAGTAATCTTAGGGGTTAGTGTTATTGCAGACACGTTACCAATTCATAGTATAGAAGGGATGTGAAGTGCTGAAGCCTTAGCGGGTAAGCATAGAAACGAATTTCTCACCGGTCACCGAGAGTGGGCTGTGGTCGGCATACAGTAATGATACGGAAAATTGCAATGCAGGCTCGAGGCGTTTCTTCTGCAGTTGGCTGGCAAAGAGGTCTGCTGTCCAGGGATCGACCACTGCGATACCGGCACCATGTTCTACTAATTGTGCTGCTGCACTGTATGATCTGACCGTTATTTGGTGATGGTAATCAGGTACATATTGCTGAATCGATTGAGTTAATAGACTACCAAGCGGATCGCGGGTATCTAGTCCAATCATGTCTTGTGACGTTGTCACGATATCTTGTAGGTTAAATGCTTTGTTGTTATCTGTAACTGGCAAACTGTGATACGCATGTGGGTAGAGTAATACCATTTCATCAGTGAAAAGCTGTTGGCCTGATATCGCAGGTGGCATTTCATCTCCAAAGCAGACAATCAAATCTAGCTGGTTCTGTAGTAAAGCGGCACACAAAGCAGTTCGGTTATCTGTACTTAGCTCAACCGAGATATCACTATTTTTACACAGCTCACTGATCACTGGTGTTAGCAGTGATGTTGCCAAAATAGGTGGTGCTCCAACTCTCAGGTGCTGGTTACCTTTTTTGACTTTATTAGTGAGGGAATGAAAGCTGCCGAGCTGCTGATAAATTTTCTCGGCTTCAGGAAGCAATTTGCGCGCTTCATCTGTCGCAATTAAACGACCTTTTATACGTTGAAATAACGCAAAACCTAGCTGTTGCTCGGTATGCGAAAGTACGCGAGTAATGTTGGGGTTGAGATACATGGAGTAGCCTGGCCGCACCGGAAACCGTTCCTGATTTCATGACGGCGTAAAACACTTCGATTTGCCTGAGGTTCAAAATAGATTCCTGCCAATTGACCACTTATCGAATATAACGCTTCGTCCTATAAGATGAAACCTGGTGTTACAGTAAAATAATTCGGGATTGGGATAAAGATGATGTTTTGTATGAGAGAGTCGCTTGGTATTACTTTACTAGCTTTTGTGACTGATATAAATAATACCAAGCAGGATAATTTTAGGGACAAATTGCCACTTTAAAACTACGAGTCGTTACCGTTCAGAGTTACTTTAGTGCTTTAGCTGAAATAGGCACCATGATATGGCGATAAGGGGTATCTTTCCACATGATGTATGGGCCGCCAGCGCTTGGATCATCGGTTAATCCTTTAAGCATTTCTTCCGGCACGATGATCATCAAGTGTGCCCCCATCTCGACATAATCGTCTGCTTTCTTCGGCTCGGAATGGTAAGGGTCAGAGTTACTGACGCCAGCACCAATGTCACCTTGAAGCATGTATGAGATCCCGATACGATCTGCCTTAAAATCTTTCTTATTCACCATTGCATCTAACATTTCCATCCATAATGGATCGTTACACATCGGCATACCGTCGTCAGGAAAGGTATTTGGTAGGCAGATCCAGCTATTGGTACCTTTAGAAATCACTTCACCGTTCGCGACGACTGTCGCGTTGTCACTGATTTCTGCGGGCGCTGCTGATTTTGCACGTGCAATAAGTGTATCCACATCATCTTCGGCTACACTGTTCATGATTCCAGCTGAGCTTGCTATTGCAGCAAAAAAATAATTTTGGAATTAAGTGCTTAATCATGTTCATTTCTCCACTACTTCTACGTTCGGCACCGCTGTGCCAATGCTATATAAGTAAAAGACAACATAAAGTATAGGGGGGGCTTGGGGGAGAAACTAGATTTGTTATGGATAAATAAAATGCCGACATAGAGGTCGGCATTTTTAGATTCTTGCAGTATTAAGAAGACTAAGCGGCTGCTAATAGAGCAGTAAAATCATCTTTGCGTTGGTTGAAGCGGTTAACCAAATCATCGATATCATTTTGACAGTATGGTTTTAGGCCGCTCATTACCATGCGCTTACGGCCCGTGCCAACCACTTCACCATTCTCTTTAAAGCAGAATTTCAGTGTGACGCTGCCACGCTTGCCGTCAACATCGATTTCTGAGCCAGTGAGCTCGACGGTTGGCGCTGTTACATCAAGGCGCTCAAAGTCTAATTCCATGCTCTCATAAATAACCAAAGGACGAGTTGGGTTAATCATGATCTGCTTGGATTCCATCAGGGGGGGAACCATGATGTGTGGGAAATTCATGCCAGAGAACTGAACATAGCTCTTGGTTACCTGTTCAATCAATGCCTGGTTAAGAGTGGTATCACCATCTCGGATGATGTGCAGGTATTCTTTTCCGCTGCCATCAATCATAGATAGGTCAGTGCTCGACTTCTGATCAACACTAATAGCTACGCCATCATTGATCATACCAGCGAATTCGAAACGCATTTTCTGGCTCAAGCCTACTTGGGAGAGAACAACAGAGAAAAGCAGGTCACCCGGCACACAGAAACGTTTGTTATCTTCATCATGAATAGGGTTGAAGTCACCAGCAACTTTCTTTGCAAAATGACTGGCTTGCTCACGTGTGAAAGAAAATTCACCGTTCTGTTCAGAGTAATACGATTCTAAAAACATGCTTAACTTATGAATACCTTAGTTAATCAAACTGCCGGCTATTCTACATGAGAAGTTCATAGTAGATGGTCTAGCCAGTTAATTTTCCCTAATGAGTATTCATGCATAGCGCATGTATTCATTAAGTTAATGCGATTATAGTTTGTTACCTTGATAGATGGTGGAAAAATTTCTGTTTTTAAAAACAGAGACTAATTCTGTAGGAAAGAACAAAATGTTGTCTAGCTCATTGAGCGGTACCCACTCATAGCCAATCTGGGCTGGGTCTAGATTGCTGGGTTTGTCTACAAAGGTGGGTGACTTTCCCTCAACAAAAATTTCTAGTTGGTGAAAATGCTCGGGAAGATAAGGCGTTGGGTGACGGTCAGAAATTAGATCCCTGATACATAAGACATCTCCCATGTGCGCTTGTAAGCCTACCTCTTCCATAAGCTCACGGTGAAAGGCATCTTCCAATGTTTCGCCATGCTCTACGCCGCCGCCTGGGGGGGTGATATACCAAAATCCGCGCTCGTCATAATGCTTGCAAAGCAAAATGTGATCTTGGCTATAAAATACTGCACGCACTGACAAGCGAGGTCCCATAAAATGCCCTTTTTCCGGCTTCGGATCATTGCTCTGATAAATGTTTCATAAAAAACATGACATTTATGATGCAACGGAAAGCATAATTATGTAATATCCTTCCCGCTTAAAAAAAGGCAAAGCAATAGATTTATTGGCATTTGTCTATTAAAAAAGAATTATCTGGCTAGGTTACTTTATCTGAGCATTAAAAATGTACAAAAAAAGTACGATAAAACATCTTCTAGACGTGTAGAAGCTCAGGAAAATAAAGTAGCACGGAAGCTGCAAACAAAAAAAGCACTCAGTAAACGGTGGTTTCACCGTTTTCTGAGTGCTAATAAATTGCAGTAAATTAATTGAAATAGGGGTTTCAGGACTAAATACGCCCCAAAAGAGGGGATGACCCTAACCATTTCACCGATTTCAACGTTTGGTTGCTCTGGCACAATTTCAATCAAACAGTTGGCCTCGCTCATCGAGCGCAGGATCCCTGAACCTTGTTTCCCCCCCGTCGTTTTCACGGACAAACGGCCGTTGGCATCTAAGTTGTAGGTACCTCGGCTGTACTCGGTACGTCCAGGTCGTGAGCGGAGTTTCTCCGTTGCCACGGCGTTGAAAACCAGAGGCTGCCAGTTCTCCATTCCCTGAATTTTGCGGATCGCAGGTTCGACAAACTGTAGGAAAGTCACCATCACAGCAACCGGGTTGCCTGGCAAGCCGAAGAAAGGTGTTTGCTGAATTTGGCCAAATGCCAGCGGTCGACCTGGGCGCATGTTTATTCGCCAGAAATTAATCTGTCCTAGTCTGTCCAGTACCGTTTTGATGTAGTCAGCATCACCAACAGAAACACCGCCGGAAGAAAGGATAAGATCAGCTTGTTGGCTAGCTTGCTGTAGTGTTGCTTCCAGAGCTTCCTCGCTGTCTTCAATAATTCCAAGATCAATAACTTCGCAACCGACTTTGGTTAACATCGAGAGCAGGGTATAGCGGTTTGAATCGTAAATACAGTTGGCTTTTTGTGCTTCGCCCCGGATGCTGTACTTCATCACCAGTTGAGAAAATAGCGACTTTCACTGGTGGATTAATGCCAATGGCATCGATACCCCAGTGAGGCAACCATACCTAACTCTGGAGCGGTAATTTGGGTACCGGCAGCCACTGCTGTTTGGCCTATTGCGAGATCTTCACCTGCCTGACGAACATTTTGACTGGGTTTAATTGGTGCTTTGGCTGTATCAAAAGTGACGATGTCACCATCCTGCTGTGCTTGCTCACGCATGATAACCGTATCAGCATTGGCTGGGGGGGTTGGGGGGGCGCCTGTCATGATGCGAACGGCTTGCCCAAGTTCAAGCGGTTGATCATAACTATGACCCGCTAATACGTGAGCGACAACGGTGTAGCTATTGCGGTTGAGATCATCGCCGCGGATCGCATAGCCGTCCATTGCCGAATTGGTATGCTGAGGAACATTGACTGGCGATAGGATATCTTTTGAGACAATTTGTCCCCAGAGCCTGCTTCAGCGGTACCTTTGTTTGGCTCTCTGGTGGGACGATTTGTTCCAAAATCAGTGCGCGACCTTCGTCTACAGACATCATATCTGTTGGGTTAATGTCGTTGCAGCTGAAGCTTTCATTGCTATCTTGGGTAGCAAAGCCAACAACAAAATCAGTCAGCTGCTCGAGATCGTTGATATCAAGCTGAGGCAATTCAGTGGATGCGTTGGTGTTTGAAACATTGGTATTTGGGGGCATTGACGTTAGAAGCGACGGCAATGATATTGCTGTCGTCTGGGTGCAGCCAGGGTTTGCCGATTTCCTCGCGATGAAGCTCAATTTTAGGAAAATCGAGTTTCTTAAAGCCTTCGACCAGAATGAGATCGAGTTGGGGTTTGATCGAGCTGGGGCAATAAGCTGAGGTAGGGTTGCTTCTTCCTCTGGAGTTTCAGTCACCAGCGCACGGCGATAGCGAGACGATATCAGCATTTGGCCTGCACCTGCTTTTCGCAGACGATAGCTGTCTTTGCCTTCTTGGTCGATATCGAAGTTGTGATGTGCATGTTTGATTACGGCAACACGAATGCCTCGTTCGACAAGTTTAGGCAACATGGCTTCAAGCAGCGTCGTTTTACCGGTGCCGCTCCAGGCTGCAAAGCCTAGCAGGGGGGGCAGGGATGCATAGATCTGACTCATAGTTCCTGTCCAAATTTTTGTAGTTCTTGCGGTGTATTCAGGTTGACGAAGGCATTAGGCTGATCGCTGAAATCGACAGTAATCATATTGCACTGTTTATATAGCAGGATGATTTTGCGATCGCCGTTTGCTAGGAAATGTTCCAGCTTCGGTAGAATCCGTCGGTTTAATAACGTTACGACGGGTTGAATATGTTCGCCATCATGCGCAACGGCTATATCAGTGTCGCTTTGACAAGCCGCAGCCATGCGAGAAATGAGATCAGCAGGCAACTGCGGGCAGTCACAAGGAACAAAGCCAATCCATTCATTATTCAAGTGGTGTAGGGCGGCATGCATTCCGCCTAGAGGACCCCGGGTAGTCCTGGATATGATCGCCAAATACCGAACCATAGGTTTTATAGCGTTCTTGGTTGCGGTTGGCGTTGATCGTAATCGATGATGTTTGCGGCTCGAGTGTGTCGATGACATGTTCGATCATTGCTCGGCCAGCGAGTTCAACTAGCCCTTTGTCATTTCCCCCCATACGGCTGGCTTGTCCACCAGCTAGGATCACCCAGCTTGTATTTTCAGGCGTAGGCATACTCATTGTTATCCTCGTCGACGAGCTGTAGGTCTGCCCGTTCTATTAATTTTGTATTGGTGATGGTCCACTGACGACGACATAAGGCGGTCAGGGCATTTTTCTGGTGGCTGGTGATAACCAAGCTTGTACCGCGCTCAAGCAAGTCTTCGGCAAGTACAACCTGACGCTCGATAGATTCTTGATCAAGCTGGCACTCGATTCATCCATGAGTAACACGCCCGGTTTCAATACCCAGGCTCGTGCCATTGCCACTCGTTGGCGCTCACCACCAGAAAGGACCGAAATATGTTCATCGGCCAAGGTTTCTAACCCTACCATACGAAGGGCATTGATGGCTTCTGTTCGTCGTATCTGACGGTTACTAATAGTAAATTTCAGGCCATAACAAACGTTATCGAATACGGTTCCATCAAACATGTAGGGGGTTTGATGCATATAAATGACACCGCCCTGACTCCGTCCCTTGAACAGTCTTGTTAACAACGACGTTTGTTGTAAGTTCACTTTTCCCGTTGTTGGTTTTTGCAGTCCGGATAGAATCTTTAGCAAGGTGGTTTTTCCAACGCCGTTATCGCCACTTAGATAAATAGCCTCTTGGGGGGCCAACGCTGAGCTGAGGAATATGAAACAGCAGTCGATCTTTGAAGCGGATCGAGAGGTCATGAGCCTGAATGGAGATTTGTGACATCATCTGCTCCTCAGTTTAATTGGTACGCAAGTGGGCTTTGCCCCCCGCGCAATAGATAGAAAAAAGTTTAGACCGAGTGCTAGTAGTAGTAGCACCATTCCTAAGGCAACACCTTGTGCAAACGCTCCTTTTGAGCTCTCAAGCGCTATCGCGGTGGGAATATTTCGGGTTGAGTTTAAAATATTACCGCCCACCATCATCGAACAGCCGACCTCGGTAATAATTCGGCTAAATGCTGCAATCACAGCTGCCAATAGCGGAAAACGGCTTTCCCACATGAGGCTGAGAAGTGCTCTTGGAATGCTTGCTCCCAGTGTTAGCGATGTTTCCCAGGCTCTGCGATCACTATTTTGAAATGCGGCATGCATCATTGAGACAAGAATCGGAAAGCAAATTAAGATCTGGCCAAGTATCATTGCCTGTTGGGTAAACAGCATTTTCCAGTCACCTAACGGCCCAGAGCGAGACAGTAGCATATAAAGCAGCAAGCCAATAACTACGGTCGGAATAGACTGGAAAGTGTTGAATAGAGATAGGATCAGCCAGCGCCCAGGGAACTTGCCATAGGCGAGAGAAAAGCCAATGAGCAATGCTGGCAATAGCACAATGCTTATTGCCAGCAAAGAGACGGAGAAAGAAACACCAACAATGCCCCCCCATAAGGCAGAATCACCGCTCAGCAAAAGCTGAACGGCTTGTTGGGTGGTTTGCCAAATATCCATTTATTGTGCGATAGCATCCGCGACAAAAAGCTGCTCGCCATGTCGCTTATAGTTATTGATCATTGTTTGTGCTTTAGGATTTACCAACCAGTCACTGAATGATTTTGCGCCTTGGTAGTTAACACCAGGGTAGCGGCTTGGGTTCACCAGAATGACTTGGTATGGATTAAATAGACGCTTGTCACCTTCAACCACAATTTTTAAGTCAAGCTTGTTTTGGTAGGCCAGCCAGGTTCCACGGTCTGTCATGGTATAAGCCTGAAGCTCAGATGCCATGTTTAATGTCGGACCCATACCCTGGCCAACGGCCTTGTAGCCACCGAAGTTGGGTTCAACTGTAGTTTGTGCCCACAGGTTTAGCTCTTTCTTGTGAGTGCCTGAGTCATCGCCGCGTGAAACGAAAGTGGCGTTGTAAGACGCAATCTTGGTTAGGGCGTCCGCAACATTTTTGTCACCCGCAATTTTTGCAGGATCGGCGCCGGGGCCGACAACAACAAAGTCGTTATGCATCAGCTTGCGAGGTAGTACGCCGTAGCCTTTTTCGACAAAGTTAGCTTCAGCTTTCGGCGCATGGGTCATTACCAGATCAACATCGCCATTTTGTCCCATACGGAGAGATTTACCCGTGCCTGCAGCCAGAACTTCAACGCTGTAGCCAGTGTCTTTTTTAAATACAGGTAGTAGATAGTCAAGCAGACCAGAATGATAGGTACTCGTCGTGGTGGCAAGACGAATGGTCATATCTTCTGCGGCTTGAACTGCACTTGCAGAGGCAAGGGAAAGAATAACAAGAGTCGTTTTTAAAAATTTCATAGGTCTTCCTGACTTAATGTCAATTAAGTTAATACGAAGTCGCTGTTGCCTGTAAGGCAGACAATTCTGTCGTGTCTGTCGTGGCTAAAGCAAATCAGGTGCCAATTTTTTGAGCTCAATGAGACTAACGCAAAAATATGCTGCAAGTGAATGATTTAAAACATATATTGTGATCAAAGATACAATTGGATTAATTATTATCGTAAACAGTTTTGACATTGATTATCGACGTGGGACAAAATGTCTCATTCATTATCCGTTGGTAATAACCATTTATGTCTGAATCCGTTATTTCTTCTTGGTCTGCAGTGTCGGTGCTTGTCGTTGATGACGAGCCGGGTATGCGAGCTATCCTCAAAAAAGCCCTGAGCAAGAAATTTGCCCAGGTGGATACCGCTGGCAGTATCGAGGAAGCCGAAGAGCTTCGCAAGCGATGTCACTTCGATTTGCTCATCGTGGATATCAATTTGCCAGGCGCTCGGGGGGGATTGAATGGCACGAAGCGTTCGATCCCTCGACTCGTCGTAGTGATGTTATCTTCATGACAGGTTATGCGGATTTGGATACTGCGATTCAGGCACTCCGAGCAGGCGCCTCTGATTTTATCTTGAAGCCATTCAACCTTGATCAAATGATGCAGTCGGTGAGTCGGTGTATCGAGCGGCGTATGGTAGAAAGACAGAATTTCGCCCTGCAGCGTGACGTTGAGCGTACCTATCCGGTAGATATTATCGGTGATGCGCAGCGAACTTGATGATGAAAAAAATGATTGCCCAGGTGGCACCTTCTTTGGCAGCTGTGTTGGTAGAAGGTGAATCGGGAACGGGTAAAGAGCTGGTTGCGCGGGCGCTTCATCAGCTCAGTAAGCGGAGTGGACCTTTCGTCCCCCTGAACTGTGGTGCAATCGCCCCAGATTTACTTGAGAGTGAATTGTTTGGTCATGTTTCGGGGGCATTTACCGGTGCCAAGAAAGGGCGGGAGGGATTATTTCGTGTAGCCAATAACGGAACCCTGTTCTTAGATGAAATTGGAGAGATGCCGCTATCGATGCAGTCATCGCTATTGCGAGCGCTTGAGCAAAAAGCGATCCGTCCTGTCGGTGCCGAGCGTGAAGTGAAGGTGGACGTACGTATTGTGGCTGCCACCAACCGTAACCTAAAACAGGAAGTTGAAGAAGGGCGCTTTCGTCGGGATTTGTACTACCGGTTAAATGTACTGACTATCGAACTTCCCGCATTGCGAGATCGTCTGGAAGACATTCCTGTTCTGTCTCACCATTTTACCCAGCAATTGGCGAAAGATTTAGGCGTCAAGGCAGTCAGTTGGACCCATGAAGATATTCAATCTATGCAGGCTTATGATTGGCCGGGTAATATTCGCGAATTGCGTAATATGATGGAACGCTGCCTGCTGTTAGGAAAACCACCGGCAGAGTACTGGCGGGGAGCTGGCAGGTGATGCGCCGTTACAGATGGTTCCCCCATGCATCGAATGCCACAGCATGTGCGGGGAGAAGTTCAGGCTGAATCAGGTGCCTTGGCTGGATCTGAGGTTTTGTTAGTGAGCGAGGAAAGGCCATGCTCCTGCTACGATACCGATAATGAGGATCAATTCTGCTATCCAACGAACTGGACGCTGAAAGACGTCGAAAAATCACACATTATGCAGGTCGTTGACTCGCATGATGGTAACAAGTCGGCAGCAGCCAGACAGCTTGGTGTCGCACGAAAAACCCTTGAACGAAAATATAAAGACTGGGCTGACGAAAGTGCTTAAATAGGAATACACGTTAATGAAACAGTTTTTGGCGATGTGGATCCGCCGCTTTCGTACCATGGTGCGCTATCGGTTACTGTTCCTGACCTCGGTGCCGATTATTATTACTTTGCTGGTACTCATCGCGCTGACCATGTACTGGACCGTGATGTATACCTGGCAGAATGCACTGAAGAATGTTCGAGCAGATCTGGCGGTAGCACACCATAGTATGGAATTGCTGCAGAAAGAGCAGCGAATGCGTTTGACGGCGTTATCGGAGTCTTATGATTTTCAGTACTTGCTGCGAAATGATGAGGCCAAGCTCAGTGATTGGGTTCGACAGCAGGCAAGCCGTTATGATCTCGATTTTGTTGTTCTTCATCCTGCTTCGGCATTGGGCGAGTTTTCCAAGGCCAACCGCCGTTTGCTTATGCTTGGTGAAGAGCAGACCTTTTTCCAGCAGCTGGACGAAATGGCGCTGGAAAATTTGCATTCTAACCTACCGGCTCGGGCTCAGATCCCGTTGCTTAGTGAGGGTGAAACAGAATCAAAGGGCTGGTAAGTAGAAGTCTTATTCCTATTTTTAATGAGCAGAATAACCTGCAATGGATTGTAGATGGCGGAATGCTGCTCAATAACAGCACGTCTTTGGTTGATAGGATCCGGGACTTGGTTTATGCCGCAGATACATTGCCTGAGGGGAGTATTGGAACTGTTACTTTGTTTATGGATGATATTCGAGTCAGCACCAATGTACCGTTAGACAGTGAACAGCTTAACGGGCGTGCAATTGGGACGCGTGTATCAGATGAAGTCAAACAAGCGGTACTGCAAAAGGGACAAGCTTGGGTAGACAGGGCCTATGTCTATGATGACTGGTATGTTTCGGCTTATGAGCCTCTTCATGATCATGATGGTCATATTATTGGAATGCTCTATACCGGCTATCTTGAATGGCCGCTTATTCGAATCTATCTGACAAATATTATTGAGCTGGGGCTCGGCATCGTCATTGTATTGCTGATTTCCGGAGGCGTTGTTTATCGCGGTGCTCGTGACTTGTTCCGCCCAATAGAGAAGATCCATCAGGTAGTTAAAGCCGTACAGTTTGGTGTGGACCGACGAATTGGATCCCTGGAGCTGACGCATGACCACGAACTAGAAATATTGGGAAGGCAGTTTGACAGCATGCTGGATCAACTTCATCAACGTAATGAAGTGATCAAACAAGCTTCAATTGAGCTGGAAGACAAAGTTAAGGCACGTACCCAAAGTCTGCGTGAGAAAACCGAAGAGCTTGAACAGCACATTAAGTTGCTGAATCAGGCTCGTAGCAAGCTGGTCGCCAGTGAAAAATTAGCGGCACTGGGTGAGCTGACAGCTGGTATCGCCCATGAAATAAACAACCCTACCGCGGTGATATTGGGTAACGTTGAGCTGCTTCAGTTTGAGTTGGGAGACGATACCGAGCGTGTTCAAGAGGAACTGGGAGCTATTCATGAGCAGATTGACCGGATCCGAAATATCACGCGTAGCTTGCTGCAATACAGCCGACAGGGCGGGGGGGTACAAGATGAGGTCACCTGGCAGCATTTAAACCCAATAGTTGAAGAAAGCCTGACACTGGTACGTTCGGGAACTAAAAAGCATGCTATTCAGATAGAGGTGTGTTTAGAGGCGAAATGCTGCGTAGAAGTTAACCGCCATCAATTATTGCAGGTACTTGTGAACCTGCAAATGAATGGTGTCCACGCAATGGATGATGAAGCTTACTCAAAATCAAGACAGAAGACTGGATAAATGAGCATAGCCAGCCTGTCGGTGCAGTCGTTCATATCACCGATCATGGCTGTGGGATCAGTAAAGAGAATATTGAACGTATATTCAACCCATTCTTCACTACTCGCCGAAGTGGCACAGGGTTGGGCCTTTCAGTGAGCCAAGGCATCATCAGTGAGAATGGTGGAGATATCTGTGTTCAGTCTACACTGGGTGAAGGTTCGACATTCTCTGTCTATTTGCCAGAAAAAGCATCCGTCAATAATGGCCTTCAGCTTGCGGAGATAGAAGAGTAAAATAAAGGTCAAAGATAACTGGTTATAATAAAAAAGGCATGAAAACACATGCCTTTTTATTCAGTTCGATAACAAAAAAATGCAATAACTCTCATTGCTACGTAGCCTTATTGTATAAAACTACATCATGAATAGTCCGACGACCATAAATGCCATAGCTGTCAGTACCGTGCGACTAATAATACCCATTTGTGTTGGAACTATCATTTCAGTGTGCTGCATATAAATTCCTCTACTGTTTAAAACAACGACAATAACTCTGTTATGAAACTAAGTGTAGTTCAAGTTTTGTATTATCGATGCATTGAATGATGAAAGTGAGCATTTCTTTGATAAAGGTGTAATCATCAGATGAAATTTAGCCTGACCATATTTGTTAGTCCTATAATTGGGTAAAGCATAAAAATGGTGGCTGTTATGAAAATTGCATTTCTATTGTTCGGTGTATTTCTTCAAGGTGTCGCTATATATATCGCTTTTTTCAGTGAGCTGGTGGGAAATATTTATCTGGCAACCCTAGTATCAGTACTCTCTATATGCTGCTTAATTACCATAAGGAGCTTGATTGCACCTGTTTGTCTATTTGCTGGAATTTTAGTTGGTTTATCACTCTCACATAACGAATTAGATCTTCAGGTTCTAACTGACTTGGAGCAGCAGCTGCAGCCGATAGTTCAAGCAGAATTTGAAGCTATTCAAGACGTATGGAACTCATCAGTTCGCCTCGAATATTTAACAGTTGATGAAGGAACCCATATCGCAGAGACATCTCATGCTGATGTGTCAGTTAAGGCTGCGGAATCAGCAACTGCTGACCGGCAATAATGATCGAAGCCGACATATCATTGGCATTCATTATCCGTGCAACGGTGGTGTTATTTAGCAGAGCTAGTTCACTTAGGGAATCACTAGGCTGAATGTGATGAATAGTAAACTTGCGCTTCACATAGTCATAGTTTCTTCTGTTGTTATAAAAGTTTTCTTTGGTTCGATTAGGGAGCAGTATTTTATTTTCTCTTCCTGGGTAGGTATACCCACTCGTATAGCCAGGGTTTAATTGATAAAGGTCCAGACTGGTGAGTCCGGCGTGGCTAGCAATCAGGTCGAGTTTAACTCTGTTGCTTACAACTACTTCGGTGAGCACTTGCGTAGGTTCAATGCGAGCAAGCTTTAAATCATGATCATACCGGTGCTGGACCAAATCGGCCATAGCTAGCAGCTTTGGTATGTAAAGCCGGGTTTCTTTAGGTAGTTTTAATGACCAAAAATCGGTAGGTTTTCCCTTGGATGTATTTGATTTAATCGCTCTTCTTACTCGTCCTTCACCAGTATTGTAAGCGGCTATTGCATGTAGCCAGTTACCGTTGAATTTCTTATGAAGGTACTCAAGCAAGTCTAAGGCTGCAACTGTAGAAGTGACAATATCGCGTCGGCCATCATAGCCTTTTAAGTACTCGAGGCCGAATGTTTTCCCTGTTGGGACTGTGATTTGCCATAGACCCGCGGCCCCCCCGATGGGAGTGCGCGAATTGGTCGAATGAACTTTCAATGAACGGCAGTAGCACGAGTTCGATCGGCATGTCTCGTTGTTCAACTTGCTGATAGATATAAAATAGAAACGGCTTAGCTCGCTTGGTGACAATATTGATATGATGAGGGTTAGTTAAATACCAATCTTTGTAGTATTCAACCCGCTTGTCATTAGGCACTGGAATATTAAAAGACTTGCCCATGATATCCCATAGGTCGGGATTGCTGGTTGCTAAATCATTTATGGGTTTATTGTCGGATTTTATACCTGGCTGACCTGTTGCGATATAACCACTTTTATTTGATTGGTTTTTCACTTCACAATAGCTGTTGAATGAGTCAGGAAGTTTATAGTTTTCAATTGTAGGCTTTGGTGCTTGAATTGATGATTGTTCAACCTGTGAAAGTCCCTGACAACCAGTAATAAGGACAATGATGCACAAAATAATATAATACTTCATAGTAATATCTTTAATGATTACAAACCAAATGCATTCTAGTTAAATGTAATTTTTTTGACGTAAAAATAATCATATCACGTTATATTTATAGCAGCAGAAAAGTAATAACACCTAAAAAAAACACCCTTTATCAAAGTTATCTAATAAATGAGACAGTATATGACTTGACGGTGAGAGTGAGACATTCAGTATTTGTATTAAACTTATCGCTAATAAGAAGCGCTTTCATTCAAGTACTTTATGTAGAGATGTGGGCAGATAGGAGCAATGAAGATGTCGGAATTCTATTACCCCCCCAAGGGTGCAGTATTAAAAATCAGATGTAGTACTTACTGGCATTATGGTATTTCGGATGGTGACGGATGCGTAGTGCATAATTCGAAAAAAAGACGGCGGGTTCAGTTAGATACTTTGGATGCCTTCTCTGAAGGGCGGGAAATTGTTGTCAGTACAATTTCTAGTGCTGATCCAGAAGATGCCTATCATTATGCTAGCCAGCAAGTAGGAAGAACCTATAACTTGTTTAGCCAGAATTGTGAGCAATTTGTCCGTGAGGCTCATGGGTTGCCTGCTGAATGTACACAGTTTCAGCAGTGTCTGGTTGCCTTTGCCGGAAGCTATATCGTGTTAAATGCGGAAGCGCCGGTGTTGAAAATGGCCGGGATGGGATTGTTGCTAGGTGCGCTGCTTTCACCAACGGAGCACCGCCCTTATGGACGGGCAGCGAGAGGGGGGCAAGGCTTGCTGTTGGCGGGACGATGTGGGTATCTCAGTTGTTCAGGAAACTGAATATTTTATGAATGGGGTTGATTACCCACTATTGGATCTTCACCACAGAAATAAAAATCGTACACAGGTATGTTAATAAGAAGTAATTGAGTAAATACACTAAATCGAGTGAGCTTCTTTGTGACTATTTTTATTGAACGTAACCATGATTTTCCTTTAGATGATATCACTGTTCTATCGGAACAAATCGCAGGAGAGCTTGAGCAGGAATATGGACTCACTTGGTCTTGGCAAGAGAATAGGCTACTGATTAATCACGCATCAGCTAGGGGGGGTTTTTTGTACTCCGAAGAGGGCAAGATAACGATAGAACTTAAACTTGGTTTTGCGGCAAGTCTATTCTCGGCCAGTATTGAAAACCATATCTCTGAACGTCTGGATCAGCTGTTACTACCTAATTAATTGTTTTTATTACACTATCGAGAGCCTCATCATGAGGCTCTTGTTGTATTCCCGCTTTGTAAATTGCCCGCCTTTCAAAATTTTGATCTAGCACACGATAAATTGTTGTTTTAGTAAGAACATTCTAATTGAAATTCTTATTCTGTAGTTAAGCAGTCAGGCAATACCCACTGGCTGACAAGTTGTCACAGAGATAAGGAGGGCACACTCATGGGCATCTTTAAACAGACTGCGGAAGAATCTAAAAAAGAGCAGATTCGTGACGCTATGGTCTACAACATCTGGTTAGCTGGTTTGGGCGCTTATGCAAAAAGTGCGGATGAAGTGAATCAATTGTCGGATAAAGGAAAGAGTTTATTTGACGAGTTGATTGAACGTGGTCGGGGCTGTTGAATCCAAAACCAAAGAGCGCGTGCACACTGCTCGAAGTCATACTTCGGTCGCGATTGAAGAGCGTGTACACACAATGGTTCAGAAGTTAATTGGTGTTGATAATGAGCGCTTGGATCGCGTTGATGACAAGATCGATCAACTTACTTCGAACATTGAAGCTTTATTGGCTCGCCAGCAAGAAGACACAAAACCGGCAGCAAAAAAAGCTCCCGCTAAGCCTGCTGATAAGCCGGCAACACCGCGGACAAAAAAACCAAGTGTTGCACGTCGTAAGCCTGTTAAGGCTGCAACACCAGTAGAGAAAAAAGAACCAGTGGCTGAAAAGAAAACTGTTTCTGAGCCGGTAAAGCCACAAACCGTGGCAGCTAAACCAGCAGAAGAAAAGAAGCCAGCAGCTGAAGCGAAAACGGTTTAAAGATCAAAGTAACACGCACCGATAGTTTCAGAGCTGTTGGTGCATGGAAATACACTTCTTAACAATCCAGCGTGAATACGCAGGGGGGGGATATGATTATGAGCGATAACACAGTAGTTAAAGCGGCAAAAAATGTCGTAGAAAGCGGTGAAGGCGTTGCACGTAACATCTGGCTAGCGGGTTTAGGTTTATACAGCCGCAGCCTAGAAGAAGCGCAGCAACTAAATGAAAAAACAAACCAGAAATTCGACGAGCTCGTTGAGCGCGGTAAAGAAGTCGAAATTGAAGCAAAAGAATGCATTGGTAAAAATGCAGAAAAAGCGACTGATGAAGTAGAAGCAGGTATGAATGACCTATTCTATCGCCTCAGTGGTGTAGACCGTGAAAAGCTTGAGCGTATGGATGAAAAAATCGACAAGCTAACTGTAGCGGTTGAGAAATTGGCAGAAGCAGAGTAACTGCCAATGCAGGGTTACGATGAATAAGCCAGCCAGACGATAAAGTAACCCCTGTTAGGCATAACTGCCTTTCCCCAGTCTGTAGGCAGTTTGCCTTTTAGGTTGCGCGTGGGCCATGCACGCGCACCTTTTTTAATTGTATGGCGTAGCTAGAATTAAACAGCGATGTTCACTATTTTAGACATATTTAATTGTAGTTGTTTGGGAAATTGAGCGATGTTTTTCTGCCATATGTTGACCAATCGGGATATTTAATCCTAAGTTTGTTACTGAATTGTAATAAAGGTGGCGTTTATGGATAGTTGGCGAAATAGGGCTTTCAATAAGGTTTTATTTCGGATCATGCGACAGCGACTTGCAAGTTGTAATTCAACAGAAGAAATGCGTGATTTGATCTTAAGTATTGATAACTATGGTGCATTCATCTCGGCTCCCAAAGGGGATGGAAGTCATTCCCACTAAGTTTGCCCATATCCCTTGTGATTGGGGTCAATATGCCGCACAGTAGCGGCAGTAAAATTATTCTGTACTTTCATGGCGGTGGTTTCTGCTTCCATAGCCCCCAAAATTCATGGTGCCTTTTTGGGTCGCTTGGCAAACGCAACGAAATCTCGTGGTTTGATGGTGAATTACAGTTTGGCTCCGGAAAACCCCCCCTATCCAGCAGCCCCCCCTGACGAGTGCTTCGCTGTTTACCGTGCTTTGTTGATACAAGGTTATCTACCGCATCAAATAATATTGGCTGGTGACTCCGCTGGGGGCAATTTAGCCTTAACAACCTTGCTCAGGTTACGGGATGCCAATCTTCCGATGCCTGCTGGTGCGATACTTATGTCGCCGGTATCTGATATGGCCGTAACCGGAGAGTCTGCATTTAAAAAAATGCAAAGACGATCCATTTTTTGATTTGAGTACGCTCTTATTGATGCGGAATAACTACATCGGCAATCAAAATCCCTGTGATCCTGATATTTCGCCATACTATGCCAATCATCATGATTTACCACCGATCTTTATTACCGCAGGTACCGAAGAGCTGTTGATGGATGATGCGATTCGTCTCGCGGGTAAAATTGGAGAAGCGGGGCAGTGATGTCACCATCAATGTGGTGAAAGGTGTCCCCCCCATGTATATCCGTTGTTTTACCAACTGAGCGAAGCAAGGGAAGCCATCAAGTTAATGGCTGGCTTTATCAACGAAAAATATAAAACTGCAAAGTCTGAGCAAAAAAAAGCAAGTTAGTCCGAGGTTAGGGGGGCGCGTGCGAATCGACGACGGAAGTCTCTCGGTGTCAGGCCGGTTATTTTGATGAAGACTTTCCGAAATGCACTAATGTCCTCGTAGCCAACTAAACTGGCAATAGAATCAATACTCTCAGTTGTTGATTCAATCAAGTCGCATGCTTTTTGGATTCGTGTTCTTTGTAAGTATTCAGTGGGTTTCAGCCCTGTAGCCCTAACAAAGCGGCGTAAGAATGTTCTCTCCGAGAGAAAGCTTACTTCAGACAATGTAACGATAGAAATAGAGTGGTGAAAGTGAGTCTGGATATAGTGCTGTGCCTTAAGCACGGGCTGATCACCGTGTCCACGCTTGGGAGAGAAGCTCTGGTAGTAACGTTGTTCTCGCCCTCCGGTATCAACCACCATAGTTTTCCCTAACAGACGCATGATACTCGGATGTGAGAACTGCGCGACCAATTCCAAGCCTAAATCTACC
>LLEM01000108.1_pt1 | contig 18618 bp, 29 predicted proteins | sample 595841 | NCBI WGS metagenome assembly LLEM01 (sample SAMN02919313, study PRJNA255460) | bioreactor metagenome | biome: chemostat; feature: culture 2012_10.2; material: sediment; isolation source: day64 10degC chemostat 2012 inoculated with Wadden Sea sediment taken from... | place: Germany: Bremen ...
TCTTTAGGATGCACGGGCACTCAGGTGATCATCTCTGATTTCGCTTGGCCTGTTCATTATACGGCATGGCAGCAGCAGGGGATTGCCTTGGGCGTCTGTCAGCAACGATTGGCTCTTTCACCGATGTTGGCGGGTTTCAAGCATCTCAACCGTCTCGAGCAGGTGTTACTGAAGCAGGAAACTGAGCAAGCCGGCTGGTTGGATGCTGTTGCGCTTGACGTCAACGGTGATGTAGTAGAAGCAACGGCCTCGAATATTTTCTGGCGCAAGGGCCAGACGCTCTATACGCCTGAGTTAGATATGTCAGGTGTCCATGGCGTGATGCGTGCCCATGTGATCACACTGGCAGCGGATTGCGGCTATTGTATAGAGTTTGTCAAAAAGCCACTTGATGTATTGCTTTGTGCCGATGAAGTCTTTATTACTAATGCCCTGATGGCGTTGGTGCCAGTTACAGAAATAAACGGAACTCGATTTGCAGCGCACACAGCGCTGAAAGCGTTAAACAAGAGGTTGTATACGTGTTAAAGAAGTTGGTAATAGCAGTTGTTTTGATGGGAATGATTGCTGCCGGTGGGCTTGGATGGGCATATCAGCAGGTGAAGGGTTCGCTCCAGCAACCGGTTACTCATGATACTGAAATATTTATTACGGTAAATCCGGGCACCAGTTTTCGTGGCTTGCTGAATCAACTTGTCGACAAGCAAATTGTACCGGCTTCTAAATGGACCCGCTGGATTTATCGTATCGAACCTGAACTAACACGTATTAAGACAGGTACCTATCAAATTCTGAATAGCGGCACGCTTCATGATGTGCTGGCTCTGATTGCTTCCGGAAAGGAACATCAATTTGCGATTACCCTTGTTGAAGGCGACCGATTTAGTGATTGGTTAGCGCAGCTTAGTACGGCACCCGAGGTGATCCATCAGACAGCAGGCATGTCCGAGGGCGAGATAGCCAAGGCAATCGGTGCGGATATCGCCAAACTGGAAGGTTACCTGCTGCCTGAAACGTATCACTATACGGCAGGAACAACTGATCTTGAGCTATTAAAACGGGCCTATCGCCAGATGACCAGCTTGTTGAGTGAGGCATGGGGGCACCCGGGATGAGACCATTCCGCTGAAAAACCCCTATGAAGCCCTGATCATGGCATCGATTATCGAAAAGGAAACGGCGGTTGATGATGAACGCACAGTGGTGTCGTCAGTATTTATGAACCGCCTCAATAAAAGGATGCGGCTTCAGACGGATCCTACCGTTATTTATGGCATGGGGTGACAAATATAAAGGTAACATCCGTAAGCGCGATTTACGCACTCCTACACCGTATAACACTTATACCATCTTCGGCTTGCCGCCTACGCCGATAGCTATGCCAAGTAAGGCGTCGGTTCTTGCTGCTGTCAAGCCAGAAGACAGTAATTACTATTATTTCGTAGCCGACGGCAAAGGCGGCCACAAGTTTTCGAAAACGCTAAGCGAGCATAATCGCGCTGTGCGTGCCTATCTAAGAACACTAAAGAAAAAATAATGACTGGAAAATTTATTGTAATTGAAGGCCTTGAAGGGGGCTGGAAAAAGTACGGCAATCAATCAAGTTGCTACTGTATTGGCTGCGCATGGGATTGAATCGCCAGAGCTAACACGAGAGCCTGGTGGTACGCCACTTGCCGAGCAGATGCGGGCGTTGGTTAAGGAAGGCCACCCAGATGAGCCTTTGACCGATATGGCAGAACTATTGCTGCTGTATGCTGCACGTATTCAGCTGGTCGCCAATGTGATCAAGCCAGCTTTGGCCCAAGGCCGTTGGGTGGTCGGTGACCGTCACGATATGTCATCGCAGGCGTATCAGGGTGGGGGGCCGTGGCTTCGATACCGCTTTGATGGAAAACTTGCGTAATACTGTACTCGGTGACTTTCGCCCAGATTTTACTATTTATATGGATATCGATCCGGTTCTAGGCCTCGAGCGTGCGCGCGGGCGAGGCGAGCTTGACCGGATTGAACAGATGAATGTTGATTTCTTCCATCGTGCCCGTGCTCGTTTCCTCGAATTGTCAGAAAATGATCCTCGGATCGTTATCATTGATGCGAGCCAGCCGTTGGAAGCCGTTACGGCTGATATTACCCAGGCGTTGACGACTTGGCTGGAGCAACAATAGTATGCTTTACCCATGGCAGCAGAGTTTATGGCAGAGCTGGCAGCTGTTACTCGGTCAGGGGCGCCTTCATCATGCAATCTTACTGCTCGCAGTAAGAGGGAGCGGGCGCGAAGTGCTGACACAGCAGCTAGCCCAAACGGTACTTTGCCAAAACTGTGATACTGAGCCTTGTGGTGTGTGCCACAGCTGTAAGCTGTTTGCCGCTAAGACTCATCCCGACTTCCATATCATTGCCCCTTTGCAAGAAGGAAAGCAGATTGGGGTTGATGCGATTCGCCAATGTAACCGTTGGGCAGTCGAAACGTCGCAGTTGGCCGGACAACGCGTGATCATGATAGAGCATGCTGACGCACTGGGTGAGGCTGCGGCCAACGCCTTGCTGAAAACATTGGAAGAGCCACCGTCGGGATGCCAATTTATTTTGACGGCACAGTCACTCGATAGTTTGCTGCCGACGGTCAACAGCCGTTGTAACAAATGGCGTCTTGCTACCCCCCGATGAGCAGGAAACCCAGCGCTGGGTCGAAAGGCAGATGATGCAAACGGTTAAATTGGAGTCGGTACGACTGAACGGTGGAGCGCCGCTGGCAACGAAGACATTTATTGAACAAGGGCAGGATATTCGGCACGGAAATCTGCTTGAGGCTCTAAGCAACTTTCTGCAGCCGCCTTTTACCGGTATTTATGATGTTGCCGCGCTTTGCACCGGCGAGGGAATGGTAAGCCTAAAGTGGCTTAGCTACTTCCTCGTCGATTGTATTAAACTTCAGCAAGGCGTCAGCACACATTTAGTTCATAATGAGTCACTTGATAAGGTGCAAGCAGTAGCCTCACAGATAAGTCCTGCAGTCCTGTTGTGCCAGGTACGCAAGGCCAATGAGCTGCACCGAAAGCTGGAAAAGCACACGGGTCTGAATGAAGAGCTGCTGATTGTTGAGTGGTTGACTGGCTTTATCGCCGATTAATGTAGGTAAATAGAATTGAGGAAAAGATCGTGTTAGTTGATTCACATTGTCACCTGGACAAACTGGACTACGAGCAACTTCATACAGGAATTGATGATGTGTTAGCCAAAGCAAAAGCACGGGGGGGAATCGATTATTTCCTGTCTGTTGGCGTAACCCTTGAAAGCTTCCCGATCATGATGGAAATGATTGCGCCGCATGAGAATGTGTTTGCTTCCTGTGGTGTGCATCCATTAGATATTGAGGCTGGTTTTGACTTCGAGCAATTGAAGGCGTTTGCTCAGCATGAGCGTGTGGTTGCGATTGGTGAAACAGGTCTGGATTATCATTATCAGCCTGAGCTGGCCGAACAACAGCAAGAAATATTCCGTCAGCATGTACGCCTGGCGGTAGAGTTGAATAAACCTCTGATTATTCATACCCGTATGGCGCGAGAGGATACCATGCGGATCTTGCGTGAAGAAGGTGCCGAGAAGTGTGGCGGTGTCTTGCATTGCTTCACAGAGAGTCTGGAGATGGCTCAGGAAGCGATTGAACTTGGGTTTTATATTTCAATCTCGGGTATTGTTACCTTTAACAAAGCCAGCGAATTAAAGCATGCTGTTAGCAGCCTGCCTCTGGAGCGTTTACTGGTAGAGACAGATTCTCCCTACCTGGCGCCGATTCCGTACCGCGGTAAGCAAAACCAGCAGCTTATGTACGTGAAGTTGCCGAGTATATTGCCTTGCTAAAAGGGGTGTCGACAGCAGAGGTTGAAGAAATAACCACCAATAATTTCTTTACTCTTTTTTCTCGGGCCGCACGCTAGTCGTTCGATCTTCGAACATCCATTGAATAAAAAAGGAGCTTTTGCTCCTTTTTTTATTGCTGCTGTTTCTGCTTGCTTCCTCAACAAATTAGGATGCGTTTTGTTTTGTTACATGAAGACGCGTTTATTACACAACTGAAATATAATTACAGGTGGCATTTTCGCAAGATAATCTTCACTTGTTAATTATCAATCGCTTACGTTTGGCTCTTTAATCTTGTCGAAGTGATCACCTATATCTTATTGATAGTTGTGAAAATAAATTTCATTCCTTTTAGGTATTATTGATGGTTATCAAGTTTTATAAAATGTGGCATTTTATACTAATGCCGCAATAAAAAAAGGAAAGTGGTGCTAGCATTATGACTACGGGGGGTAGGTCGCTTGCACTGACTTGATATCTAACTAAAACAACCTCACTCAGGAGCACACTATGTTTAAGAACCTTTTTGCTAACCTGCAAAAAGTCGGTAAGGCGCTTATGCTGCCTGTATCGGTTTTGCCGGTAGCCGGTATTCTGCTGGGGGTTGGCGCCGCTAATTTTAGCTGGCTGCCAGATGTAGTATCTCAAATTATGGAGCAGGCAGGTGGCTCTGTATTTGGTCAGATGCCGCTGCTGTTTGCAGTGGGGTGTAGCATTAGGCTTTACAAACAACGACGGTGTAGCAGGTCTGTCCGCTATCGTTGGTTATGGTATTATGGCTGCGACACTGGCTGTAATGTCAACTGTGCTAGGTGTTGACAAAATCGACACCGGCGTATTGGGTGGTATTCTTGCCGGTGGTGTTGCTGCTTGGGCATTTAATCGCTTCTTCCGTATTAAACTTCCAGAGTACCTTGGTTTTTTTGCTGGTAAACGCGCAGTACCAATTATCACTGGCTTCGTCTCCATTGCATTAGGCATTCTTCTTTCTTTCATCTGGCCACCAATTGGTTCTGCAATTGCAGCATTCTCTGATTGGGCGGCAAACCAGAACCCAGTGACAGCATTTGGTATTTACGGTGTGATTGAACGCTCTTTGATCCCATTTGGCCTTCACCATATCTGGAATGTTCCGTTTTTCTATGAAGCCGGTAGTTGCACAAATAATGCTGGTGAGCAAGTCAACGGTATTATGACTTGTTTCCTGACGGCTGATGATGCTTCTCGAGTTGCAGGTAACGGCTTCGGTCAGCTCGCGGGTGGTTACCTATTCAAAATGTTTGGTCTGCCAGCTGCTGCTTTCGCAATTGCTCATTGTGCTAAGCCGGAGAACCGTGCAAAAGTCATGGGTATCATGGCGTCAGCAGCGTTGACATCATTCCTGACAGGTATTACAGAACCAATTGAGTTTTCATTCTTGTTTGTCGCACCTGTGCTGTATGGTATTCACGCCGTACTTTCTGGTCTAGCATACGTGCTAACTAACTCACTAGGTGTTGTACACGGGGCATACATTCTCGAATGGTTTCATTGACTTCGTAGTACAGTCGCCACGTGCGGATAACATGTTACTGTTAGTTGCACTTGGTCTTGGCTACGCGGTGCTGTATTACATTGTTTTCAGCACTGTAATTCGTACTTTAGATCTAAAAACGCCGGGTCGTGAAGACGAAGACGAAGACGTGGGTGTTGCTGCAGAAGGCTCTGAGTTGGCAAAAGAACTTGTCATGGCCTTTGGTGGTAAAGATAACATTACAGGGCTTGATGCCTGTATCACGCGTTTGCGTGTGTCGGTCGCCAGTGTTGAAAAAGTTAATCAAGAACAGTTGAAGAAGCTGGGTGCTGCAGGTGTTGTGGTTGCTGGCGGTGGTGTTCAGGCAATTTTTGGTACCAAGTCTGACAATTTGAAATCGGATATGGACGAATGGATCCGTAACCACTAAGACGATATCAAATTATCTGATTGTAAAAGGGAAGCTTCGGCTTCCCTTTTGGTATTTATGGTCGTTCATATTGCTAAAGCGACAGAAAGAACAACATCAGAACCGGTACCGATAGGCTGAGAATAAACCCACTGACAATCGCAATTGGTACGCAGCGGATCCCGCCGCAGTTCTGGATCACCGGTAGGGTGAAGTCCATCGCTGTGGCACCGGCATAGCCAATCGCGGTACTTGGATAGCGGCTGATCATGACAGGAATCAGGCTCAATGCGATGAGCTCACGGAGTAACTCATTGAGAAAGGCTGCACCGCCAAAAATAGGTCCCAGGCCGTCTCCCATCAATATTCCTGCCAGCGAATACCAGCCAAATCCTGATGCCATTGCTAAGCCATGGGTCACAGGAATGCCAAGGATAGCGGCAGCGATGATACCGCCGGGTAGGGAGGTCAGTATAATAACCAGCGCAATGGTGATGCCTTTTTTGTTGAGTAAGATCTGTCGTAAGGTCATCCCGCTATTGCGAAGCTGGATACCGATCAGAAACAACAGGATCAGCAGGATGGCTTCGCTAGCCTGGTCGACCCAGCTGAGATCAATACCAGCCAATAGGCCGACAACCAGTCCCCCCGGCTACAACCAGTACCAACTTGACTGACTCCATCATCATTTTCATGAAAGGCAGCTGGCGGTGATCCTGGCTGGTTGCCGTGGGCCAGATCTTGTCGATAATTGGCAATGCAAGCAGGTTGCAGGTACTTATAGAAACAAAAAAGACAGCCGTATAGGTGAGTATTTGGTTCAGGTTCTGCCCGATATTGTCTAGCCCTGCTAGGCTCAGGCCCATCAACGCGAGGATCACCAATACAAGACGGCTAGTTTGCGTATTGATGAATGTCAGAACTGAGTCCTTTCCGACCGGAATAAGGTAGCCGATCACCAGCGGCAGGAAGATATAAAGCATCCCTGAAAACATGTGTATCCTTACGGTAAATATTTATCTGAACAAGCTACTACTTCTCAATGAGATAAGTAGCTTATCAGTATCAATAAGATAGGGTCAACACAACATGCCGGCAAAGATTTAAGCGGGGGGGTTTATTTCTAGTAAAGGTAGAAATTAGAAGCCGCTATTTTTGATTACATTGCGAATTTGGAAATCAAATTCAGCCTCAGGCAAATTGGTGAGTTCGTACATGACTTCGGCACCTGCGAGGTCAAGTTCGACATGGTGTTCTTCTATGGCTTCGTCATTGCTTTTGAATAGCAATAGGTGATTAGCCATGCGGGCAATATCCAGGTAGCTAGTCTTTGAGTGCTGACTGCGATAAGGCGAGGCTGTATTGCTAGCGACTTCAAGGTAATCATCATCAAAGCCCCAGTGTTTGAGGATAATGAGGCTGACATCCTGGCAGCAATGCTCAAATACAAACTTGGCGATATCAATATCGAGGTAATTACCACTGTCCAAATAGCTCTGGTATTCGTGTACCAGGCTAAACAGACCAATATCAGCAAATAAACCAGCCAGAAGTGATTTTTCCTGCTCAACTTTTGCCGGTGTTTCCGGGTGGTTGATGAGCCCCTGACTCACAATTGCCATTGTTGCAGCGAGTTGCCGTGAACGCATTGCACTCTGTCTCAACAGGGCATTGCATCCAAGGCTGAAGCTATTTTTACGTTTAAGCTCTTCTATCGCTTGGGCAGTAATAATGTCGCGAACTCTTAAAATACCAAGTCGGCTTACTGCCGTTTGAATATCATGGCAAACGACATTACGTCGGTTAAACATCATGGTATTCGAGATTTTGACAATCGAAGCCGCCATACCGGGATCATCCAGCAATAAATCAGCCACATCACGGATGGTTGTATCTTCTTCGTTACACAGGGCGTGCAATTTAACGAGAACATCAGGAATAGGGGGGGAAGGGTAAGACGGTTTTGTTTGACTGCGTCTTTTACTAAAGAACAGAATTCAGATTCCAGTCCTTTTACGATTTTGTCATTCTCTGGTTTGAGCCAAAAAAAGATACGTGTGCCATTACAACTACTAACTTGATATCGAAGTCTTTATTCTATCTTGAGCTGTAACTGATAGACAGGTGTATAATATAAAAAAATTTGAAATTGTTTCTAAATGTTAGGCTTATACAAGTTCTGTGGTCGGAAGGTTGTCGTTGTCTAACAATTTAAGTAAAAAGCGCACGGTGAGTTTTATATTTTTTTGGGTGAGCAACAACTGTTTGTAGTGAACTTCCAACGGGAGGATTTCAATCCATCGCTGACAGACCCAAGTAAGATCGTCGTACTCCGGCTTTGAGTACAAAGAGCCAATTTCAGGCATGGTGGCATAAAAGAGCTTCAGCTTCTCGGATAGGCACAAGGTCGCTGGCTCAATGGGAGCCGCTTTCCAGTGTGGGTAAAGCTCATAATCTGCCCGCAATAACCCATCGTCCTCTACTTTTATGGCCAATAAGCGAACCGTTTGACTGCCTTCAACCAAGATACTTAGCAACCCTCCATCTAGAGCATTGAAATCGATGATATGAACTTCGGTCGCAATGGCTGGAATTTTCTTTATTTCATCGTGTTCTTCAGACTCATTGAGCATACAAAGGGCAAAGCTTCTTTCTGATGCCAAAGATTGCTTGATCATTCGGATATATCGCTCTTCAGCAATCGTTATTTCAAGCCTTCCATTTGGCAGGAGATGGCTGGATGACGGAAAGAGTGCAATGCCTACCATGATATACCCTCCACTTATTATTTATAACCATAGTCGCGACTGACAAGAATAACGATAGTGTGATAGCGAATTGTCCCGCTGTTTTTGGGAGGTTATACGCAAAAAAATGGTCAAATTTTGTCACTTTTAACTTAATTTGCGACAGATAATATGCAGCAAATCTCAATTTCAAATGTTCGCTGTTTCATATGTGGAAATAATTAATTCAATGTGTCATTGTCAATTTGTTGACGCATTTTGTCTTAAGTTACTTGAAATTAGACGACCAATAACGTTTAGCGGGGGGAGAAGCCTGTGCGATCGATCAAGGATGACTTATTTAATTATCTTCGCGAATTTGGCCATTATGAAAAACGTTCAATGTTTGGTGGCACCGGTATTTTTATCAAAGGTGCCATGTATGCCATATTGACAGATCAGTCGATGTTTCTGCGCGGAGGTGAAACGCTGGATACAAAGTTGGCGTCTTTTGACTGCAGTAAATTCAAACACATAAAGCGTAGTACGACAGCTGTTGTTAATTATTATGATGTTACTCGTCTGTATATTGATTACAGAGCTCAATGTGATGAATTGGTGCAAGAGTCCATACAAGTTTCAACAAAAGAAAAAGAATTTAAATCATCAGAACGGAGCAAGCGTCTGCGCGATTTGCCGAATATGCGCTTGACCTTAGAGCGTATGGTCAAGAAGGCTGGTGTCCCGGACGTCAGTAGTTTTATTTCGCTTGGTGCCGCGGAGGTTTACCGGAAAGTACGTAGCTCACATGGCAAGGATTTAGATTTAAAACTGTTGTGGATGTTTGCTGGAGCTATTGATGGTTGCCATTGGACGTTGCTGAAAGATGATCATAAAGAGCGATTATTGCGCGATATTGAATAACGCGTAATTACTACAGAGTAGGTAGTTATTGGCCACCATATTTTGGTGGCTTTTTTTATTGTAAGATAGCCGCAATATCCTGTTTTTCTATAAACCCATATGCGACTACCCAAACTGACTGGTCCGGTTCTGTCCGGGTTACATTGCTTCTTGATTGCTGCCGACCAAATGAGCTTTACTCGGGCTGCAGAAATCCTGTGCCTAACCCAAAGTGCTGTTAGCCATAAAATCAAGAACTTAGAAGATAGCCTTGGAGTGCAGCTTTTCATTCGCCAGCCAAGAAGGTTGACATTGACCGAAGAGGGCAAGCGCCTAAAAACGGTCGTCGCTCATAACTTTGGCGATATAGCCCATGAAATAAGGGATCTAAAAACACTCGAACTGAGTGGTGATTTCAATGTAGCTGTTCCTCCGACGTTTGCCCAGACATGGTTGTTGCCAAGGCTGAAGCTGTTTATCGATAAATATCCGGCTCTGCGTTTTCATCTACGTACTCGCAATGAGTTAATCGATTTTCAGACTGAAACATTTGATTGCGCAATTTATTTCGGCCACGGCAAGTATGCGGGCTTCATTCGGTAAAGCTCATGGATGAAAGTATGATACCGGTATGCAGTCATGAATACGCGATTGCTCATGATTTGTATGGTAAACCGGAAAAGCTTAGTGCCTGTATGTTACTTCACGATGCTGCACCGTGGGGCTCGAGCGGGGACGCAATGATGAGTGGCAATACTGGGCGCAGCGTCACGGCGTTATACTGCCAGAAGCGGGCTGTACTTTCGATAGAGCAGATTTGGCGTTGCAAGCTGCCGAGCGAGGGATTGGCGTAGCAATGGGAAGGAAGGGTTTTATTGCCGATAAGCTTGAAGAAGAGCGATTGGTTGCTCCTTTTGCCATGTCGGTATTATCGCCGTTGAGTTATTACATTGTTTGTCGACGCGAGCAGGCATTGTCACCAAGAATCGAGGCATTTATTGACTGGCTTAAAGCGCAGGTTGACTAGCCTTGTGATGGTGATGGTGATGGTGATGGTGATGGTGATGTGAGAGGTGGTACAAAGAAACAGCCCCCCAGCAGGGGCTGTTATCTGTTCAAGAACTACTTAGAGCTTGAAACGCGTCGTCAGCATAATCTGATCGCCGTAGACTTCGTTAAAGCGGACTTGACCGCCAATAGAAAACAGCTCGGTTGCATGGAACCGGCCGTAAACCATCCCAATTGTTTTTTCATGGTCACTAATATTCAGGTGACCAATCTGGCCGCCGACTTCCAGCTGAGGACCAAGCCACTGACGGACACCAACATTCACTTCCATCCCCCCCAGCTTCCCGCCTGAGCTATTAAACTCAGAGTTGTTCTTGGCATTACGCGCTTTAATCTCACCGGTGATATCTGCCCAGTTATTGATTGGTGCATGGAAGCCAACACCCAGTGCCAGATCCCAGTCGCTGTCGAATTCAGTGTCAACAGAGCCAGTAAGGTGGGCATTCGGGTGGATGGATTTACTGAAACCAGCTCCGTAGGTGAGAGGGCTAATACCAATACGCGCTTCAGCGTAATCGTAACTAAAGTTACTCATCGTGGTCTGGGCAGCATGAGCCGCAGAAATAGATGCCAAGATAAATCCTGTGGCAAGGAGTGTTTTACGCATGAATGTTAGTCCGTGGAGCCAAAAGTAATGGGCCCATTTTAATGGACAAAGCAAGGCAATCATAGATTTTTACAGCACTAAGTTACTTTTTTGATAAAGAACAGCGTAAAAATGCAGCAATAATCACAAAAAAAGTATGATCTCGGTCTTGAATGTTGCGCTTAATTACAGGCAGTTATCTTGTATAGCTATGTGTTGAAAGCGGGAGAAACTCCCGCTGTCATTTATTTATTGAATTAACTCGTTTCCAGAGGTTGTGCCAGCCTCGTACCGGGCAATGTTTTTGAGTGTAGTGTCGGCGATATTACCGAGTGCTTCCTCGGTAAGGAAAGCTTGATGGCCGGTAAATAACACATTGTGGCAGGCTGACAGACGGCGGAATACATCGTCTTTGATGACGTCGTTGGATTTATCTTCGAAGAATAAATCTTTTTCATTTTCATAGACATCTATGCCTAACGAACCAATTTTGCTGCTTTTCAGGGCTTCAATCGCATCCTTGGAGTTAAGCAGTTCACCACGGCTGGTGTTGATAATCATTACCCCCATCCCGCATCTTGCCAAAGGCATCGGCATTGAGCATGTGATGGTTTTCCTGAGTCATTGGGCAGTGGAGAGTGATGACATCAGATTGTCGGTAAATGCCGTCTAGAGTGGTATACGTGACGCCTAGCTCAACGGCCATAGGGTTTTCATAAGGGTCGTAGGCCAAAATATTCATGCCTAGTCCTTTGAGAATACGGATAGTTGCAATGCCTATTTTTCCGGTACCGATGACGCCGACGGTTTTACCATGGAAGTTAAATCCGGTGAGCCCTTCGAGCGAAAAGTTGGCATCTCGGGTTCGTTGGTAGGCACGGTGAATTCTGCGGTTCAAGCTCAGCATCAGGCCCAGGGTGTGCTCGGCAATAGCTCCGGCGAGTAGGCCGGGACGCGTACAACCTGGATCCCTAGTGTTTTGGCCGCTTTTAAATCCACCTTATCGAAGCCAGCGCAGCGCATGGCTATCAGGCGAACATTGTTGTTGGCTAACTCTTCGAGGACGGCTTGACTGAGATCATCGTTGACGAAAGCGCATACGGCATCAAACCCTTGAGCCATTCTGGCCGTCTGTGCAGTAAGGCGAAATTCGAAGAAGGTCAGCTCGTGCTGATAATTGGCGTTGATGATCTCGAAAGATTTCTGGTCATACTTCTTGGTGCTAAAGACTGCTACTTTCATGTGTTGCCTCTTCGGGGGGGAACTAATTATGTGATCAACATAACATTTTCCTGTTGCCCCGAAAAGGTTTGTATGACAATTATATGTCGGAAAGCGACAGCCGTTTGTCACTGAGAGCCGTCATGATTCGACTGGTATCGAGCACTCTGGCCCATGGCATTAATTCTTTTTCATTATCAATGATATAAGTGGTTAGTTGATCAACAACAATGTCTTTGAGCTGGTCGCCGTCCCATGGTTTGGAGATGTAATAGTCCAGGCTGGCATGGTTGACGGCCTGCACGGTTTCTTCTAATCCAGCCTGTCCAGTGAGGAGCACCCTGCGCGAGCGGGTCGTTTCGGTCTGTTTCTTAAGTTCAATCAGAAAATCAATACCGGTCTCGCCCGGCATAATATGATCACAGAGGATCAAGGCGAGAGGAATATGATCGGCAATGGTATCTGCGAGCACTTCCTTGGCCTCATCAACTGACTCTGCTGCTTCAATAATGAAATACTCTTCAAGGCTACTCAGATCATGCAGCACACTGTCGAGGACTTCTCGTTCATCGTCAACGCATAGGATGAGGTACTTGTTCATATGGCCTCCTTGTTAACTCGCTCTGTGAGCGTGCGAGCAGCTTGGTAACTGCTTGTTAAATATTAATGGTTTTGATTAAGCGGCAGCGTGACTATCATCCGTGTATACTCTCCGGGTTCTGATTCGACCCGGATAGTACCGTCATGCTGGTGGATGATCTGCTGGCATACCGACAGCCCAATACCTAACCCGAAGTTGCCTTCGCGTTTGGTGGTGTAGTTCAGCTCGAAAACTTTCTGTTGTTGCTCTAGCGGGATTCCTTTGCCGTTGTCTTCGATAACAATGTCAATTTTTTGCTGCTTCGAGTCGGGGGGTGTAATGGGTCGAAATATGTATTTCTCCAGGTTCCTCGACGGCATCAAGAGCATTGGATACTAGATTAGTCCAAACTTGCTGCAGTGCAATTGGTTGGCAATTCAATCGTGGTAGTGCCGAATATTCTTTGGTTACATGGTGGCGCTTGAGGCGGTTCTCAAATATGACCAGGGTATCTTCCAATCCTTCATGCAGATCGACGGTATGTATCGTTTCGTCATCTTGGCGCGCGTAGCTTTTCAGGCTCTTGACCAGATCGGCGATCCGCTGGGCGCAGACATTAATGGAGCGCAGGAAATTGCCCATTTGATAATAGTTGTCCCACTCGGCCATTACAGGCTTGAGCTGTGTTTTTTGCGGGATCAGCCAGTCATTGAGGTACTCTGGGTTATCAACCCCCCCATCTGAACCGCCTTGCGGGCCAATTGGCGGTCATCCAATATCGATTCGAGTTGTTTGGCACGCTGCCGGGTTTCGGAGGTTGATAACGGACGAGATTGCATCGCCTGTTGAAGTATGTAATTGCCCCCCCGAGTTTGGTTTTCATGACTGAGCTGAGAGTCTGTGAGCTTGCAAATCGTCTGCTTTAGGGTATCGCTGCCCCCCTCAAAATAGCAGAGACCGGATTATTCAGCTCGTGGGCAACCCCCCCGGCGACTAACTGACCAAGCATTGCCATTTTTTCTTTTTCGACCAGCTGGTGGTAGGCCTCGTCAAGAGATTTCAGCGTCTGCTGCAGGCGCATTTCGGTTTGGATACTGCCCTGAAGGCGGCGGTTGAAGTTACGCAGCAGCAGATTGGTAAACAGAGGAAGTAGCTCACTGCGAGAGTTCATGACTTTATTGAACAGCTGTCGATCGAGTTTGATGACATTGGTGGTATCTAGGGTCACACCGGTAGAGAAGGACGGCTCTCCGGTGACAAAAGACATGCCACCGACAAGGTGACCGGGGGGGCAACCCTTACTACCTCGTGCTTGCTGCCGTATTCATCTTTCTTGTACAGGGCGATTTCTCCCTGGGTGATAAACCACAGAAAGTTGTTCGGTTCGCCTTCCTTGGTGAGCAGGTGCCTTCACTATATGTTCGGCAGGCTCGGTCTTCATCGTTACCATTAAAGAATTCATGGAGTGCGTCCGTAACTTGGCGGGCAAGGCTGGCATCATCAATATCATTGGTATTTTGAATAAAGCCCGAACGGAAACTCGACATTTGCCTCTCTATGTGGGCATTGAGAATACGACGGTGATCGAGTATCTGGCTATAGCGTAACCAGTCTTCCTCGGTGTGCTTGAGGACAAAGGTCGTAAGCTCCTTGAGCAGTACTTGATGCAGTTCTTTCTTGCTCCAGGGTTTGGTCAGGCAGTAATGAAGGCGTCCTTCATTAACTGCTTGCATAATAGCGTCTAGCTGAGGCTTGTCATTAAGTAGTATCGAGCGGGGCTTGGTTAGCAACCGGATATTGATCCAGCTGAACCAGGAAATCGACTCCATTGTCACTACCTAGCTCGTTATCACAGATCATCATGGCGACGCGTTGGTCACTCTGTTCAATAAACTGCAAGGTGTCGTGCGCCTCTTCGATACTGTAGGCATTGCAGATATCGAACAATGTCGAAAAGGCTGCCAAGTCGTGGTTTAAGCGCTCGACTACGCTTGGATCATCATCCAGACATACAATGACAAAATTGTTCACCCTCAGGTCCTTTTTTTGTTTTAGTACTTAAAGTGTACAAGAAACCACCACAATAGACTGAGATACGGCTTACAAACCTTTGGCATTAGTCGTTGATAAATAGGGTGTATGCAACGAATATTCAGATTGGTGTGGTAGACTTGTTGTTTCATCTTCAGAGACTGGGACACAAAATGTTGAAAAAAGTTGGTGCTGTTGGTGGCGCTATAGCAATCGCACTGTGCTGGCCATTTGCAACAGGGCAGATTGGTGAGCAAATATATTTAGATACCGTGGGTAAGTACGAGAACCCTTATCTAACCATTAGCAGTGAAAGCTACGATCGTGGCTATTTGAATTCAGATGCAGTGTCCCGTATTGAAATCAAAGAAGATTGGAAATCGGTGTTTGATGAAGAAGGCCTGCCGACTGTTTGGTATGTTCACCACAAGGTCAGCCATGGGTTTATGGGAGTCACCTCGACCAGCGAGCTGGTGCTTAATGAAGATCTTCAGCCTGTTGCTGATAAGCTTTGGGGGAGAAGGGGTCTCGCCGATCAGTTTTACAACGACCACGGCATTGACACGTAAAACTGACTTCAATATCACGATGAAGCCGGTGAACTTCAAGAACGAGCAAGGGATAAAGGCTGATATCAAGGCATTTGTACTGACAGGAACCGTCGATGCAAAAGGCGCGGGTGAGTTCCACTATCAGCTACCTGAAGCAAAAATAACCACTACGGCGAAAGAGTCCATGGTTATGACCGGGCTTGAAGGTGGCGGCAAAGGCCTACTTGATGGCCAGTTTTGGATTGGTAGCCAGGACTTTGTACTGAAACATGTCAGCTTCAAAGATCTGATAAACGATAAAAGCGTCGAGATTGACAATGTCGCACTGGGGGGGATGAACAACGAGCTCACTCAGTCTGACCAGTCAACAGGCCAAGCCGAGCAGCTGCTGACCAATACCAACATGATGACGATTGATAAAATTGTGTCATTAGATGGTCAGGAATACCGCAACTTCAATTTTAAACTGGCATTTTCCGACTTAAATTATTCGGCGATCAGTCGGCTGGGCAATATGGCCGATGAGATTGATGAGCAGATGTCTGAACAGCAAGCGAAAGATGCGGCACTCGCGCTTGATCTGCTGGTGGCCAAAGGGGTGAAATTTACCATTGAAGACTTGAGCCTTGTCACGCCGAAAGGGGATGTGAAAAGTCACCTTAATTTGGTCATTGCCCCAGGAATTGCACGTGCATCTGAAAATATGGCGAAGATTTCAGAAAAGCTGTCGGGTGATATCAGTTTGATCCTACCGATTAGACTGGTTGAAGAGGATCCGGTTCTTTTTGAAAAAGCACGATGATGGAACAAGACGGTATTGTCGAGAAAGGCGCAGACTACTACTCGTTGCAGATGCAGATTGAAGGGGACAAAATCATTCTTTCCTCTGGTGATCAGCTGCCATTGGCGATGCTGATGATGTTGTTTATGTAAATCGATGTGATAAATATCTAGTTATCGATTACCCCCGAAAACCCGCTTGCCCTAAGCGGGTTTTTTTATGCCAAAATCCACGCTTCAAGGCTTGATAGAATAAATCTATTGATGAAATTGTTTATTTCTATTTAGTATTTTCAGATAAATGGGCGACACTTAATTTAACGCGACAGGTAGAAAAAGACGAAACACCTGTTTTTCTTGCATTAATAATTCATTTAGGGGGGATGCATGGAGTCGTTAAAAGTTAAAGATTACATGAATGCGCGCCCGGTAACATTTGATCCCAATATGTCATTATCTCAGGCTCTGGACAAATTGCTGACTGCCAAACAAATCGGTGGGCCTGTCATTAATGAAACAAGAAAGGTTGTCGGCTTTTTATCTGAGCAGGATATGATCCATAAGTTACTGAAAGTTGGATACTACTGCCAAGACACCCATACTGTTGGCGAGTGTATGCGTCAGGATGTCCTGACAGTGTCTCCTGATGATTCCATTATTGAATTGGCTGAAACGATGTCGGGCCAGAAACCGAAAATTTATCCGGTAGTTGATAGTGAAACGAGTCGACTTATTGGCGTCATTACCCGACGAGATGTATTAACTGCAATCAGTAACCAGATCGTTGACTGTTTCAAACATCCGGTATAAAACAAACCTATCAATATGATTGTTAAAAGGCGCTTGATGCGCCTTTTTCTTTTGCGAGTAAGCTTTTAAGAATTGCATATAGACGGAATGGAGCAGCTGTGGCCAAATCACTTCAGGATAATAGCCCCCGAGATAACGTACACGCTAAGTTTGTAACAGGCTCGCCGATGAAGCACATCATCGTGATGTCGGGAACGGGAGCGATCGGCCTGATGGCGTTATTCCTCGTTGACCTGCTGGACATGTTTTTTATCAGCTTGTTGGGCGAGATTGAACTGGCGGCAGCGATTGGTTTTGCTGGTACCTTGGTATTCTTTTCTACCTCGGCATCAATTGGAACCTCGATTGCGATGGGAGCGCTGGTCTCTCGTGCTTTGGGGGCAGGGGGGGAAAAGGATAAAGCCCGAAATATGACAGTCAATGTTATGATTTTCGCCTTTATTATCAGTTGCATACTGGTTTCACTCATGATGTGGCAATTGCCCCAGCTCCTGGCAATGATTGGAGCTAAGGGCAGGGTGGCAGAAGCGGCAACAGATTATCTGACTATTTTGTTACCCCAGTGCCCCCCCATGATCGCGATTTCAATGTCTGCTGGCGCGGCGTTGCGTGGGGTTGGAGACGCAAGGCGTTCGATGGTAGCGACGCTGATTGGCGGTGGTGTCAATGCGGTGCTCGATCCCTTGTTTATCTTCGGATTATCAATGGGGGGTTCAAGGTGCAGCTATTGCTTCTGTGTTTGCCCGTTTGGCGGTAATGGTATTCTCGCTTCATGCTGTGATCGTGCGTCATGACTTGGTGGCTAAGCCTGAAATAAAATCATTTTTGGTATCGTTATTGCCGGTATCTGCGATCGCTTTCCCGGCAATTTTAACCAATACTGCCACTCCGATTGGCAACGCTATTGTTACCAGTAATATTGCGCAGTTTGGCGAGAGTTTTGTTGCCGGCTATGCGGTGATCGGCCGAATTATGCCGGTAAGTTTTGCCTTGATTTTTTCTTTGTCTGGCGCGATTGGACCGATTATTGGGCAGAATTTTGGGGGCCGAGCGCTGGGATCGGATCACTCGGTCTTTACGCGATGCCATGTTGTTTGTTTCGTTTTACTGCATATTGGTCGCCGCCATTTTGTGGTCAGTGCAAGATAGCCTGATCGCAATGTTTAGCTTGCAGGGAGATGCTGCAGAGTTACTGTCCATTTTCTGTTCGTTCGTTGCGGTTACCTTCATTTTTAATGGTGCCATGTTTGTCGCCAATGCCGCATTTAATAACCTAAACCGTCCAACCTGGTCGACGGCACTCAACATGGGGGGGAAAGCGACTATTGGGACTATTCCTTTTGTCATGGTTGGCGGTTACATTGCTGGTGCCGGAGGTGTCTTGATTGGCCAGGCATTAGGCTCGGTGGTGTTTGGGGGGGTAATTGCCGTGGTATTGGTCATGAAGCAAGTGGCTATTATGGCGCGAGAGCACGAGCAGAGGCAGGTTGAGCTTGAAGTGTTGGAACCGCAGGTACCTTTAACCCCATTTTGTTCTTCCCGTACCTATATGGGACAGGAAGATGCGCTAGATGAG
>LLEM01000109.1_pt1 | contig 18596 bp, 24 predicted proteins | sample 595841 | NCBI WGS metagenome assembly LLEM01 (sample SAMN02919313, study PRJNA255460) | bioreactor metagenome | biome: chemostat; feature: culture 2012_10.2; material: sediment; isolation source: day64 10degC chemostat 2012 inoculated with Wadden Sea sediment taken from... | place: Germany: Bremen ...
TGCTAGCCGTTATCGCCTAAACAACGTTTTTCCCATCTTGTTTCTTTCTTTTGGGTCATTTTTAACAGAGACTTCCGCGGCAAAGAAACGTCCCTGTCCGCCTTGAACACCCAACTGTTTCAATACCCGCCATTCCTTTTCATTTTCCACACCGACAGCGATAACCTGTGCGTTTGAGTTTGCACATGCCCCCAGCATACTTCTGACAAAAAGTTGATTTTCCTGCCGTTGGTCAATTTCACGAACCAGTCCGCGGTGTAGCTTTATATAATCAGCCTTTATATCCTTGATGTAGTGGGTACTAACAATGGTTCGTCCGGCTTGATCAACCACCAGCTTACAGCCAAGGCCCACCAACATTCGGACCACGGGTCGCATTGCATCAAGGTGCTTGACCAATCCGCTTTCCGCAATTTCAAACGACAGACGATTTAATACCGTACGAGGAGTTTGCAGCAGCTCATCGCGAAGCCAGCGGACGAACTCTTTTTCCAATAACGCTTCGACACTGACATTGACCGACAGGGAGTCACTCACTGGGCGGCTTTTTAATAACTGAAGAGTCTGGCTAATGACCTGTTTGTCCATCCGGGCGCTAAATCCGACCTGTTCTACTGCAGTTAAAAAACGTGACGCTTTAATTAATACGCCATTTTCATCTTGGATCCGCGCCAGCAGCTCACGATGAATAATGGTTTCGTCATCCAACGCTAAAACTGGCTGTTGATATAAAATCGGCCCGCCACTGTTAAACACGGCATCCAGCAAAGTACGCCAACGAACATTGCCACGGGCATCTTCGTACTGCTGTTCTTTCTGGAAGCATACCAGCTGTTGGTGCCCTGAAGCTGCGCACTGCGCAAAGCCATATCGGCTTCATCCATAACCCGGCCGCGACGCTCACCGCTAGAACAGAATGTCACCCCCGATATGGCACCAGTTATCCTGCTGCAATGGCGGTACCGGAACCAGCCTCTCTAGTGCCTTTAATAGCTGATTGGTAAATAGCTTGATCTCTTTTGTCGACTGCTGAGACAGCAGGATTGCAAACTCGGCGTCAAAATAGCGTGATAGGACGGTATCGGGATAACGCTGGATCTGATTAGACAAAATCATGCCGACATCCTGAATCAGCTCATCGGCAACCTCTTTGCCTTTTTCTGTCAATAACTCATCCCAGTCAGAAATCCGGATCAGGATCACGGCACCGTGCGTCTCCTGATCCTGCACCATCGATTGCAGTCGGCTATCAAAAAGTACCCTGTTTGCCGCTCCGGTTAATTGGTCAAGAAAAGTATGGGTACGAATAAATGTATCAAACCGACTCCGTTCCTGGCGGGCATCTTTCAGCTCGGCAATCATCTGATCCAATGCAAGGCTGGCCGTAGCCGGCCACTCTTGCTCATCCCCGACTGCATTGTCGTCTACCTTTCCGGCGAGGATCAACCGCCCGCGGTGCTCCAGCAGTTCCGAACCATAGAGTTGCTGACGCAGCCAGTTCACGCCCCGCACCAGCCCCATAATAATGATCACAATAGCAAGGCTGATCGATGACATGGCACCGATGGAATACGTAAATTCCGTATACGGCGGGATTGATTTTAAATTAATAAAAAAACCCGGATTATGGTTCAGCGTATAGTGGCTTTTCTGCAAAATTGTCGGGTCATTGACAGGCTGAAGCCCCTTGAAGGCATAAATAACCCCTGCCGAACTTCCTACCTCCAGCTCCACAACATTGCTGGCCTTCAGTAACTTGGGTAACCAACGAGATAAAGACTGCGCCCCTTGCGGATCGGCAAGCTCCACATCAATCACCTCAACGACACCGTCGATATAATGAGTCAGGTAGTCCTGTCCCAACTTTCGAAAACTGACAGCTCCGCCGATAAAAATAACGAAGATGGCACAAATAACGATGAGCGTAACAAAGGCAACCAGACGGTTGGTTAGCTTCATCCCAGAGGCTTTTCTCATAAGGATCCAATTCTAGCTAAATAAATGACGTCCCAAATGACCCCACCACCGAGTCAATCCAAGCAATTAAGCACAAGTTTAATGAGCAAAGTATCACTCCCCGCGGCTGCAGTGTTAGTGTTCAGGTCGACAATTTAAAAAATTGTTAATTAATACCAAACAGACCAACCTGCCAACGCTTTTCGCTGTCGATTGTTCAGATCATCGTCCTGTTTGTTATCATCAGCTTACCGGTTTCAGTAACAGCCTGCGGATATTACAAATATATGGATTGGATAACGTGTACCACCAGCTTTGTCACGGTTGTCGATCAAGGGTCTCTGGCCCAGGCAGCAACGAAGCTCAATACCTCAAGTTCAGCCCTGTCGAAACGCCTTTCATGGCTGGAAAAACAGCTCGGGGTTCAGTTATTAAAGCGGACAACCCGCAGCCTGACAGTGACAGATGCCGGTAAGCTATTTTACCAGCGTAGTGCCCGCCTACTGGAAGACTGGCACCAGATGCTAGCCGAAACAACCTCAACCTATGGCGAGGTCAGCGGCATACTACGGATCGGAGCACCGCTGGCAACCGGCAGCCGCTTGCTCGTTCACTACCTCGCTGAATTTATTGAAACCTATCCCAATATTCAGGTAGAGCTGCACACGATAACACCGGGCCAGCTTCCTGATCTCAATCTGGATGTGTTTATTAGCCGGGAGCTAACCGACTTCAACTCCTCCAGCTATATTGCGACTCGGTTATTTAACTTCCAACCCAGTTTTTATGCTTCTCCCGGTTATCTGGAAGATAAGTCACAGATCGAAACCCCCAGAGCAACTGACTCAGCACAATTGCCTACTCTTTGGTACTCATGGTCATGAACAAGAACATGTTTTTGAAAACAACCTGCGCTTGCGGTTGCGAGGCAATTTCACCACCCAAAACCCCCGAGGCCCTGGTCGCCGCAGCGGTTGCCGGAATGGGGTATCATCTTAACCGGAGAGAAAATGGTTAAGAGAGAGCTTGGCAAGGGCCTACTCGTCCCGGTACTGCCTGAGCTGAAACAGCCAGTCAGCTCAGCCTACGCTTATTACCCTAAACTTGACTACAACCATGTTAAGACCAAACTATTTATTGATTTTATTAAGGAAAAGTCCAATTCGGCATGACCGTTCTAGTATCAAAGAACTAAAGCGCAGACAATAAAAAAGCAGCGATATGCGCTGCTTTTCTCTGACATCTCAGTTTACTTGTCTGTTTTCCGACTTAGAACGGGATGTCATCATCGAAATCCATTGGCGGCTCATTATACTGCTGCTGTGGCTGCTGAGGAGCCTGCTGCTGTGGTGCCGACTGTTGCTGCTGTTGTGGAGCAAAATTCTTCTGCTGAGGAGCTGCCGCTGGTTGTTGTGGCTGTCCCCAACCACCTTGCTGCTGCTGACCGCCACCCATAGGTGCGCCCATGCCCTGACCCTGACCGCCACCCTGACGACCGCCAAGCATTTGCATCACGCCGTTAAAGCCCTGAACCACAACTTCTGTTGTGTAGCGATCCTGACCACTTTGGTCTTGCCATTTACGAGTCTGCAATTGACCTTCAATGTATACCTGTGAACCTTTACGCAGATATTCACCAGCAACTTCAGCAAGCTTGCCAAATAGCGCAACACGGTGCCATTCAGTCTTCTCACGCTGCTCGCCAGTTGCTTTATCACGCCATGATTCAGAGGTAGCAATGGTAATATTTGCTACTGCACCACCACTTGGCATATAACGGATTTCTGGGTCATTACCTAAGTTACCGACTAAGATAACCTTATTTACGCCACGACTGGCCATACTTAACTCCAAATCTGTTCGCGTACTATCTGATTACCAATAGCCGCTTAGTCAAAGTTTATACTTAATCGCGCAGTTTATCATGCTGACACGGTTTAGGCATAGAGCCCTAACCGTGTTATCTGACGCAATTTTTATTCATTCCTCATGAGTGACTGATCCACAATCAGAAACTCCCGCCAGTATGTATTATGCACGCATTCCAAACACGAAGACGCTCAATAAACACACATTACACTGTATCTTTATACAGGTTAAGCTTTCAAGCTTTTCCTTGCTATGCAATAATGCCGCATCAATTAGTCAGTCATAAAGCTCGCATACCATGGATAAGATCGAAGTCAGGGGGGGTGCCCGGACCCATAACCTTAAAAACATCAGCCTTTCTATTCCCCGCGACAAGCTGATTGTAATTACCGGCCTGTCTGGCTCAGGTAAGTCCTCACTCGCCTTTGATACCCTGTATGCCGAAGGTCAGCGCCGCTATGTGGAATCCCTCTCGGCCTACGCACGCCAATTCTTATCCTTAATGGAAAAGCCGGATGTCGATCATATTGAAGGGCTTTCACCTGCCATATCTATCGAGCAAAAATCGACCTCGCATAATCCGCGTTCGACCGTAGGTACCATCACCGAGGTGTACGATTACCTGCGTCTGCTCTATGCCCGAGTCGGTGAGCCTCGTTGTCCGACCCATGATGTCGAACTAGCCGCCCAGACTGTCAGCCAGATGGTCGATAAGGTGCTTGAGCTGCCGGAAGGCAGCAAGATGATGTTATTGGCTCCGATCGTCAAAGAACGCAAAGGAGAGCACGTAAAAACACTGGCCAACCTTGCGGCACAGGGATATATCCGTGCTCGTATCGATGACGAGGTCTGCGACCTCTCCGATCCACCGACATTGGAGCTTCATAAGAAACATACTATTGAGGTTGTTGTTGATCGCTTTAAGGTCCGCGATGATCTCCAGCAGCGGCTGGCTGAATCTTTTGAAACGGCACTGGAATTATCCGGTGGTACCGTCGTGATCAGCCCGATGGCCGCAGGTGAGATGGATGAGATCGTTTTTTTCAGCCAACTTTGCCTGCCCGCACTGCGGATACAGCATGCAAGAGCTGGAACCTCGACTATTCTCGTTCAACAACCCTGCCGGCGCCTGCGGGACATGCGACGGTCTTGGTGTTCAACAGTATTTCGATCCAGATCGCGTTGTGCAAAATGGTGAGCTTAGCCTCTCAGGCGGTGCTATCCGCGGCTGGGACAAGCGAAATTTCTATTACTACCAGATGCTCAAATCAATGGCTGAGCATTTTGAGTTTGATATCGACACACCATTTGACGAACTACCAAAGAAAATCCAGAACCTAGTTTTAAGTGGTTCCGGTAAAAAAGAAATTGAGTTCAAGTACATCAATGACCGTGGTGATATCACGGTGCGTCGTCATCCGTTCGAGGGGGATCCTCAATAACATGGAGCGTCGCTACCGTGAGACAGAATCCAACTCGGTACGCGAAGAACTGATAAAATTTGTCTCGACCAAGCCATGTAGCGGCTGCAACGGCTCTCGTCTGCGCCTTGAAGCCCGTAATGTCTTTATCGCCGATACCACTCTGCCGCAGATCAGTGAGATGAGCATAATTGAGGCACTGGAGTTCTTCAAGCACCTGTCACTGGCCGGTCAAAGGGCCCAGATTGCAGATAAGATTCTCAAGGAGATCTGTGACCGCCTGAACTTCCTGGTGAACGTCGGCCTGAACTACCTCAACCTGTCACGCAGTGCCGAGACTGTCGGGGGGGAGAAGCCCAGCGTATCCGCCTGGCCAGCCAGATTGGTGCCGGCCTGGTCGGGGGGTAATGTATGTACTCGATGAGCCGTCAATCGGCCTCCACCAGCGCGATAACGAACGCCTTCTCAAGACATTGACCCATCTTCGCGATCTCGGTAACACCGTGATTGTGGTCGAACATGATGAAGATGCCATCCGTACCGCCGACTATGTAATTGATATCGGTCCGGGAGCCGGTGTACACGGTGGCCAGATAATTGCCGAGGGTGGTCTGCACGATATTCTTGATGCACCTGAGTCATTGACTGGCCAGTACCTTAGCGGTGCAAAGTCGATTGCGATACCGGAGCGGCGAATCAAGTTCGACCCCCCCGAAAAAACCGTCAAGCTACTGGGCGCAACAGGCAATAACCTAAAAAATGTTGACGCTGAAATTCCAGTCGGCCTGTTTACCTGTATTACCGGTGTGTCCGGCTCAGGGAAGTCGACCCTTATCAACGATACTTTCTTTCGCATTGCCCACCACCAGCTAAATGGGGGGGCTACGTCTGGCGATGCCGCCCCGTATCGCGAGATCCAGGATCTGGAGCACTGCGACAAAGTTATCGATATCGATCAGAGCCCAATAGGCCGTACACCACGTTCCAATCCCGCTACCTATACCGGGATCTTTACCCCGATCCGAGAGCTTTTTGCCGGAACCCAGGAATCCAGAGCCCGCGGCTATAAGCCCGGCCGTTTCAGCTTTAATGTGAAAGGCGGGCGTTGTGAAGCCTGCCAGGGGGGGGATGGTGTCATTAAGGTTGAAATGCACTTCCTGCCAGATGTGTATGTACCTTGCGACTCATGTAAAGGCAAACGCTATAACCGTGAAACCCTCGAGATTCGCTATAAAGGCAAGACCATCGACGAAGTTCTGGAGTTAACCGTTGAAGACGCAAGAGAATACTTTGATCCGGTTCCAGCAATCGCAAGAAAGTTGCAGACATTAATCGATGTCGGCTTATCGTATATTCGACTTGGGCAAGCGGCGACCACCTTATCCGGCGGCGAAGCACAACGAGTTAAACTGGCCCGCGAGCTATCTAAACGCGATACGGGTAAAACCCTGTATATTTTGGATGAGCCAACGACCGGCCTGCATTTCCACGATATTCAACAACTTCTGTCGGTCTTGCACCGCCTGCGTGATCATGGCAATACCATTGTCGTCATTGAGCATAACCTTGATGTGATCAAAACCGCGGATTGGATCATTGACCTTGGCCCAGAAGGAGGTAACGGAGGCGGCGAAATTGTCGCAGCAGGCACACCGGAGCAGGTAGCCATGGTTGATGGTTCGCATACAGCACGTTTCCTCAAGCCACTACTGCCGGCCTTAGGTCAATAAAACAAAATAAGGCATGACAAATAACACTCAGGCTGGTATCAATCAGCCTGTTTAGTTTCAGACATCAGCTCAACAGGCCCAGAATTACCATGACAGTGTTACACGTACAAGGCACCAGGCTGGCAGAGCAGAAAATTAGCAAACCTATGGTTCGCCCCCCCTTTCTGGCTTCATTGGGTTTTCTGTTTTTGCTGGCGATGCATTACTTCCAGCACAACCCGGGGGGCTCTGGGCTGGAGCTATCATTCAATGCTGCAAGCTGGATCCCCCTTCAGCTTTGCCATTGCGTTCGGTTTATTTGAAATATGCCGTCAGAAAACCTGGCGCTATTCACGCCTGACACTCATCCTGATTGTGTGCTGTATCCTGCTGACCATCCCGGCTCTGTATCCCAATGCCGTTGGTTCCGAAGTGATCAACCGGTTGTTGGTCTATGGGCTGGCATGATATTTTTCATCTGCCTACAGCAATTTTCGTTCAGCCATAGACAACGTCAGCGGATGCTGTGGATGGTGCTTATTGCCGTCTGGTTACAGGCTATACTCGGTTGGTGTCAATTTATCTGGCTGGAACCCGGTAATGCAATGGGCTACGACACAATAGAAAATCGTCCTTACGGTATTTTCCAGCAGCCTAATGTCATGGCCAGTTTTCTGGCTACCGGCTTGGTTTTATCCGCCTATCTGCTGGCACGTATTCCGATGTACCGTGGAAAGTGGTCATGGCAGCAGCTTGTCTTGCTGCTTACCCCTGTCGTCACTACCCCCAATACTGGTTGTTCTCAGCTCCCGCACCGGCTGGCTGGGTGCCATCGTGGGTGTCGGATTGATGATCCCATACCTGCGCCGCTTTGCTGCAAAAGCGCCATACCGAATGTGGCTACTAATGATAGTACTTGGCCTGAGTGTATCCTGGAGCCTAAGCAGCAGTACAGGTTGGTCCCCCAAAGAAGAGAGGGTAAGCCTAGAAAGCGCACGGTCGATTCATATTCCGCAAGCCTTTAATATGTTTTTAAAACAACCGTTAGCAGGTTATGGCTACGGCACCTTTGAAACCTCATTTATTACTCAGACAGCGCAGTGGCATCAGGCAGATCCCGAGCAACACTACGGCCTAGCGGCACTAGACCATCCACACAATGAGCTACTGTACTGGGGCATCCGAAGGCGGGATCATTCCGCTCATTGCTCTGCTACTAGCAGCGGCAGCCGTCCTTGCCAAAATAAGGAAAGCCAGGGAAGGTACTCAACTGGCACTGGTTGGCCTGTTTTTTCCGATAACATTACATACCCAACTCGAATACCCCCTTCTATCATTCACTGGCGCACTGGGTGATCTTCATTATTTTGATTTATTGGGTGGATAACCTGACCGCCAAATATTTCAGGTTCAAAGCCAGTTACGTACTCACCATCAGACTCTTGGTATTGCTTCTTCCTATCGCGACTACCAGCTTTATGGCAACGACTCTGTACTCTGGCTATCTACTAACAAAATATGAAACAACCAAGCCGGTCAATGTAGATTATCTGCTCAAGGTCAATAACCCTTGGGCCTGGAAAAATCGCTTTGAATGGGATTTGCACGCCACTCAGCTTCAGCTTGGGGGCGGCCTCGAACAACCCTGAACTGATCAATGAATACATTCAATGGGCAACCCAAAAAGCCATTAACTGGCCTCGCCCGGCCCTGTATCAAAACCTAATCGCAGCCTATCAGCTACTTGGAAATCCTAGCCAAGCAGGCCAGATAAAACAGGAAGCAAAGTACCTGTTCCCGGGCATTGACTTTAGCTCAAGCGAGGCTATTCCGACATTGAATAACGCTGATACCGTCGCTGAAAACCGCAACAATCATTCAGCGATACCGGAACAATCCAATTAGTAGTACAAACAAAAACGGCTACCAAGGTAGCCGCTTTTATTGCTGCTGCAGTTACTTCAACCTTACTTCAGCGTGGTTTCCAGGGCCTTCAGGCACAAAGCAACATTTTCACTTCTTGCAGCATACCCCCATCAGGCCAATCCGCCATCCTTACCGGCAAGCGAACCAAGACCGGCTCCGATTTCTAAGTTATAGCGCTCAAGCAACGTCTTGCGAACAAGGGCATCATCAACACCATCGGGGATATGTACAGCATTGAGTTGCGGCAGGCGGCTCGCTTCATCAACCACAAACTCAATACCTAGCTTTTCTAACCCTTCGCGGAGCTCCAAGTGAATATCCTTGTGGCGTTGCCAGGCATTTTCCAACCCTTCACTCATCAATAGAACAAGGGCTTCATGCAGCGCATACAAACTGTTGATGGGTGCGGTATGGTGGTAACTACGCTTGCCTTCTCCACTCCAGTACCCCCCAACACCAAACTTTGGTCGAGGAACCAGCTCTGCACCCGGCTTTTTCGGCTTTGAATCTTATCCACGGCACGCTGCGAAAAGGTAAGTGGCGACAGGCCAGGTACACACGACAGACACTTCTGGCTACCGGAATAAACCGCATCAAGCTGCCACTCGTCCACCAGCAGAGGAACACCACCCAAAGAGGTAACCGCATCGACAATCGTCAGACAATCATGCTGACGTGCAAGTTTAGCGATAACCTCGGCATCACTTAGCGCCCCCCCGGTAGAGGTTTCGGCATGTACAAATGCTACAATTTTGGCATCAGGATTTGCCTCCAGCGCCTGTTCAACCAATGCTGGCTCAACAGGCTCACCCCATGCATTATCGACCATCACAGCTTCACCGCCACAACGCTCGACGTTCTCACGCATTCGGTCACCAAACACGCCATTACGGCAGACAATCACTTTGTCACCAGGCTCGACCAAGTTAACAAAGCAAGCTTCCATTCCGGCACTACCCGGAGCCGATACCGCTATTGTGAAAGTATTTTTAGTCTGGAAGGCATATTGCAGCAACTGTTTCAGCTCATCCATCATGCCAATAAACAACGGATCCAAATGACCGATGGTCGGACGGCTTAACGCCTGCAGTACCTGCGGATAAATATCAGATGGCCCGGGGGGGCCCATTAGTGTTCGTTGTGGTGGATAAAAACTACCGATTGTCATTATTGTATCTCCCTTTAAAGAGTTCGGTGATTCCCTGAAGTGCTGTCGTAGGGTAGCAATGCGGTGCCAACAGTACGTTTATCTAAGACAGAAATAATCTAAGACAAAAGTAACACCGTTTAGTCTTCATGCAGTTAACCAGTATTAAAGGAATTTTGTTTTGAAGCAAGCTAAGTAGCATAAGCATTAAATAGCCTGCCGTATTTATTGCAATTTTTTTGCATAATTTTCCACATGACCATTGACAACCAAGCAACAAATTCGCTTCAATGGAGATCGTTTTTTGTTCATCCTGATGATTGGAATGTCATCGGGTAAAAATAGAAGAGGAGCGTTACCCAGGTATCTATGTTGCGGGCCCCACCCCCTAGGCAACATTAGAGAGGGGGGAGTAACGCCGAGATACTGCCGGACAGGGGGCCTGCAGTATCGGCTATGAAGGTTGAATCCTTCTGGCTGTCACCTTTCGCTAATGAAAGGTGGGGAGCTTCTGGTTGCAGCGCTATCAATACGTCTCGCCTACCTGCTCTCCTGACAATTGGACGTCGGGAATATCCTCCCGAGTAAATTCCCTATTTTTCGTTATAATTTTACTGTTATTGGGAGACTTGCTTTGAGCCCTGTAGATAATAATGCCACAGCCTTGACTGTCGCTAAGTTTGGCGGAACCAGTGTTGCCGATTTTACGGCAATGAGCCGCAGTGCCGCGATCATAAAACAGAACCCAGCAGCCCGAATCATTTTGATCAGTGCATGCTCCGGCGTTACCAACCTGCTTGTCGAGCTAGCCAACGGCGTAAACGATTCGACCCGTCGCCAACAACTTCTGGCTCGTCTAAAGGAAATACACCACAACGTCATTAGCGAACTGAAATCGCCAGAAAGCGTGCTCACAGAGGTAAACAGCTTATTAGATTCAGTATCAATTCTGGCTAAACAAGCTGCCACACAGCCGAGCATACCGTTGACCGATCAATTGGTTTCTCATGGTGAATTGCTATCAACTCACCTGTTTAGCCAGATCCTTAACGAGATGGACGTCGACACCATCCGTTTCGATATTCGTAACATTATGCGGACCGATAGCCAGTTCGGAAAGGCTATTCCGCAGCCAGAGATGATCCGCCAGCTTGCGGCAACAGAACTACAGCCATTATTGGAGAACCAGGTTGTGGTCTCGCAGGGATTCATTGGCTCAGACAGCGAAGGGAAAACCACCACACTAGGGCGTGGTGGTAGTGACTACAGTGCGGCACTCGTGCTGAAGCGACAGACGCCTCGACACTGGAAATCTGGACTGATGTGCCGGGTATGTACAGCACCGATCCTCGTATCACCTCGGCAGCCAAACCCATTAAAGAGATCAGTTTTAGCGAAGCCTCTGAAATGGCCAACTTCGGAGCAAAAATCCTACACCCCTCAACATTGGTCCCAGCCGTTCGCCAGCAGATCCCTGTATTTATCGGTTCCTCAAAAGCTCCAGAAAAAGGTGGGACATGGATCCGTGAAAGCGTTGATGAAGCGCCGCTATTTCGCGCGCTTGCCCTACGCTGCAACCAAACTATGGTTACGCTCACAAGCCTGAATATGTTCCATGCCTATGGTTTTCTGGCCGAAGTATTCCGCGTTCTTGCCGAACATAAAATCTCAGTGGATCTTATCACCACCTCGGAGGTGAGCGTCTCACTAACACTGGATCAAACCGATACGGGAGGCGGCGCACCAACGCTACCTGAAAAGGCCGTCAAAGAGCTCAATAAGCTATGCCGCGTTGAGGTTGAACAAGGCCTGTGCCTAGTCGCGCTTATCGGTAATCAAATGAGCAGTACAAAAGGGGTCGGCAAAACAAATATTCGGAACTTTGGAAGACTACAACCTACGGATGATTTGCTATGGTGCCAGCCCGCACAACCTCTGCTTCCTGGTTAAGGAACAAGATGCAAAGTCCGTTGTGAAAAAACTCCATAAGAAAATTCTCGAGTAACACCATCCGGCGTTTATAGCCACCCAATAAACCCAAAGAGGGCGCCACTAGGCGCCCTCTTCGCTACAATATTTCAGGGTTTATTTTCTGATTTTGGCTTTAACTTATAAGTTAGGGGCCCAACCATTTTTCAGCTTCAACCAAATCCCAACCTTTGCGTTCAGCATAGCTATCACGCTGATCTGCTTGTATCTGTGCCACCGCAAAGTAGCGCGACTCCGGATGTGAGAAATACCACCCCGAAACTGCTGCACCCGGCCACATCGCAAAGCTTTCTGTCAGTATCATTCCGGTGTTCGACTCGGCATCTAACAGCTTCCAAATCTCAGCCTTCTCGGTATGCTCGGGACAAGCTGGATAGCCAGGCGCAGGACGAATACCTTGATACTTCTCGCGGATCAGATCTTCATTACCCAGATCTTCATCGGCTGCATAGCCCCCCCAAATTTCCTTACGAACCATTTGGTGCATGCACTCAGCAAATGCTTCAGCCAAACGATCGGCAACAGCTGGATCATAATGGCATTGTAATCATCGCCCTTAGCCTTAAATTGCGCCGCAATATCATATTCACCAATACCACCAGTAACCGCAAAAGCACCAATCCAGTCAGCCTTTCCACTTTCTTTCGGTGCAATGTAATCCGACAAGCAGTAATTTGGCCCTTTTGGTTTATTCGTTTGCTGACGTAACCCCCCGTAACGTTGTCAGCACCTCTGAACGAGACTCATCAGTGTAAACTTCAATATCATCACCGATATTATTGGCAGGGAATAACCCGCACACACCATTGGCTTTGATCATGCCGGTCTGTTCGATTTCATCCAGTAGTTTATTGGCATCATCAAACAGTCGCTGTGCTTCTTCACCTACGACTTCATGGCGTAAGATAGTTGGGTACTTACCACTGAGCGACCAGGTCATAAAGAAAGGGGTCCAATCGATATAATTACGTAATGTTGATATCGGGAAATCTTTGAACGTATGGATCCCACCTTGCGCCGGAACTGGTGGCTGATAAGCCTCCCAATCAATAACCACCTTATTGGCTCGAGCTTTTTCCAAGATGATCGGGGCTGTGCGCGGTTTCTTGCGGGCATATTGATCCCGCACCACCTCATACTCGTTGTTCAGACGCTCGACAAATGCAGGGCGCTGTTCATCAGAGAGCAGGCAGAACAGACCCCTACAGCACGAGAAGCGTTCGATACGTAAACCACAGGAGCATGGTAATTCTCTTCAATCTTCACCGCTGTATGCGCTTTGGAGGTGGTGGCACCGCCAATCAACAAGGGTAAATTAAAGCCCTGACGCTCCATCTCTTTTGCAACGTGTACCATCTCATCCAAGGACGGGGGGGTGATCAGACCGCTCAATCCGATAATATCAACGTTTTCTTCTTTAGCGACTTTCAGGATCTTATCGCAGGACACCATCACGCCAAGATCAATAATTTCATAGTTATTGCACTGCAGTACTACGCCAACAATATTCTTCCCAATGTCATGAACATCGCCTTTTACCGTCGCCATCAGGATCTTGCCATTTGTACTACTGGCTTGTTTCTCTGCATTAATATACGGTTCAAGGTAAGCAACTGCCTGTTTCATGACGCGTGCTGACTTTACTACCTGCGGCAAGAACATCTTACCTTCACCAAACAAGTCACCAACAATATTCATCCCGTTCATCAACGGACCTTCAATCACCTCGAGTGGCTTGCTCGAATTCTGCCGAGCTTCTTCCGTGTCTTCGACAATAAACTCAGTAATGCCTTTGACCAATGCATGCGACAGGCGTTTTTCGACATCCCAACCACGCCATTCTTGTGCACTACGGTCTTCTTCTACCGTACCACTATCACGGTACTTCCCCCGCAATATCCAATAAACGTTCAGTACTGTCATCGCGGCGGTTAAGCACAACATCTTCCACAGCCTCTCGTAGTTCATCAGGCAAGTCATCATAAATCGCCAGCTGACCGGCATTCACAATTCCCATGTCCATGCCGTTCTTAAAGCAGTGATACAGAAATACTGCATGAATTGCCTCCCGCACCGGATTATTACCCCCGGAACGAGAATGACACGTTGGATACACCGCCTGAGACCATGGCATATGGCAAAGTACGCTTGATGTCGCCAACCGCTTCAATAAAGTCAACAGCGTAGTTATTGTGCTCATCAATACCCGTAGCAACCGCAAAAATGTTCGGGTCAAAAATAATATCTTCCGGCGGAAAGCCCACCTCATCAACCAGCACACGGTAGGCATCTGTACAAATTTCGATTTTCCGCTCACGGGTATCAGCCTGGCCAACTTCATCAAATGCCATCACTATCACAGCAGCACCATAACGTCGGATCAGCTTGGCCTGGGCAACGAACTTTTCTTTACCTTCTTTGAGCGAGATTGAGTTAACAATGGATTTACCCTGAACACACTTCAAGCCAGCTTCAATCACTTCCCATTTGGAGGAATCGACCATAATCGGTACTTTTGATATCTCAGGCTCGGTCGCACAGAGGTTTAGAAAGCGAACCATCGCAGCCTCGGCATCCAGCATCCCTTCATCCATATTGATATCGATGATCTGAGCTCCAGCCTCCACCTGCTGACGCGCCACTTCTAGCGCTTCATCGTAGAGTTCTTCTTTAATCAGGCGTTTAAAGCGTGCTGAACCAGTAACGTTTGTTCGTTCCCCTACGTTAATAAATAAGGTTTCAGCGTCAATGGCCAATGGCTCAAGGCCCGAAAGCGACAGGCAACAGGAAGTTCAGGGAGCTGGCGAGGTGTGACATCACGCGTTACTGCGGCCATTTGGCGAATATGCTCAGGAGTTGTACCGCAGCATCCGCCAACTAAGTTCAAGAAACCACTCTGTGCCCACTCTTTAATGTGCTCAGCCATATCCTCTGGGCTGAGATCATATTCACCAAAAGCGTTAGGTAGGCCGGCATTAGGGTGCGCAGAGACTGCACACTCAGAGATCCGTGATAGTTCATCGACATACTGACGTAGTTCATCAGGACCCAAGGCACAGTTCAAACCAAATGAAATCGGCTTAACATGACGGAGAGAATTATAGAATGCCTCGGTTGTCTGGCCTGAGAGTGTACGCCCTGATGCATCGGTAATCGTACCCGAGATCATCACAGGCAATTCAAAGCCAAGCTCTTCAAAAACACTTTCAACAGCGAATGAACAAGCTTTTGCATTCAAGGTATCAAAGATGGTTTCGATCAGAATTAAATCAGAACCACCTTTAATCAATGCTCGGGTAGATTCTGAATATGCCTCAACCAATTGGTCAAAGGTCACATTTCGAAAACCAGGATCGTTAACATCTGGCGAGATGGAACATGTGCGGTTAGTAGGGCCGAGGACTCCGGCAACAAAGCGAGGTTTTCCGGGGTGTTTTTGCCGTCCACTCATCAGCAGCCTGACGGGCTAGGCGAGCAGCTTCCAGATTGATCTCTGCACTTAGACTTTCCATATCATAGTCAGCCATGGCAATCGTAGTAGCATTAAAAGTGTTCGTTTCCAGAATATCCGCACCAGCCTCTAAATAGGCAGAATGGATATCCTTGATCAATTGGGGTTGTGTCAGCACCAGTAGATCATTGTTACCTTTAAGATCAGAATGCCAATCAGCAAACCGCGCACCACGATAATCGTCTTCTTCCAGCTTGTAGCCCTGAATCATGGTGCCCATGCCACCATCAATGATCAGGATTTGCTGCTCTAATCGCTTCTGCAATAATTCCTTTCCCTTTAACACCACACTACTTCCCTTCTCTAATTTTACAGCTGAATAACATCCTACCACAGTCCATATGGAAATCTAGACGTCTAAAGTTGTTTTCGATACCAAAACAAAGCCAGAATATAGGAAAGTTTTCTATAGCTATCGCAGCGTGATGGATTTATATTTTGTCACAATTTCACTCTTTACTCTTAACCACATAGAGGTTGACGCATGTCGGTCTATAGCACCCTCTGCTTCCTTGCTGCTGCAGCAATGATAATTGCATTTATAAACAGCAAAATAGGAAAGATGCAGACAACTATCGCCATCACTGCCGGTGCATTGGTATTGTCACTGGGTATTGTTATCGCAGGTCAAAATGGCTGGTTCCATCTTGAAGATATTGCCGCCGAGCAACTTGGTGAAATCAACTTTGAGAGTTTTCTGCTAAAAGGGATCCTTGGCTTCTTGCTGTTCGCAGGTGGATTGGGGATTAAACTGCCTAACCTTGAAGATCAAAAATGGGAAATAACGGTACTGGCTCTGGCGGCTACCCCTGTTCTCTACCTTCTTCATTGGTTTTTCGCTATGGGGGGATCTGTCAGCTTCTTGGTATTCACTTTGATCTGATCTATTGCCTGATCTTCGGCTCATTAATTTCGCCAACCGATCCGATTGCAGTATTGGCTATTGTTAAAAAGCTCGATGCACCACGACGTATCTCAACACAGATTGAAGGTGAATCACTTTTTAATGATGGTTTTGGCTTGGTTATTTTCGTTACCTTGTTCACCGTTGCCTTCGGCAATGAAACGCCTACCGTATTAGGGGGTTGGCCAACTGTTTCTTCAGGAAGCAATTGGTGGGATCGCCTATGGTTTTGCCTTAGGCCTGCTATTCCACTACTTAATTAGCTCAACCGATGACCATTCAATGGAGCTGCTACTGACTTTGGGGATTCCAACTGCAGGCTATGTCTTCGCTGATGTCATTCATGTATCCGGGCCACTGGCAATGGTGGTTTCTGGAATCATGATTGGAAACTGGACCCGCTATATCGGTTTTTCAAAAGAGAGTGAAGAGCATCTCGATCACTTCTGGGAGCTCGTTGACGAATTCCTCAACGGCGTATTATTCCTGTTGATAGGTATGAGCATGCTGCAATTCAGCTTCCATCAGGAAGACTGGATATTGATGGTAATTGCCATTCCTTTGGTATTACTCAGCCGATATTTAAGTGTCAAGCTGTCGTATATGAGCTTCGAGCGTTACCGTGAATATAATCCTCTTTCTGTGAGAATCCTGACTTGGGGGGGAGGTTTGCGTGGTGGTCTTGCCCTGGCAATGGCAATGGCTATACCAGCAGGTATTACGGTCATTCCCGAAAAGAGCATTGATGTCAGGGAAATCATTCTGGTGATGACCTACGCTGTCGTCGTATTCTCGATTCTTATACAAGGGTCAACCATTACCCCTCTTATCCACAAAGCCAAAGTGTGGGAAGCCGAAAATAAATAACCGCTTTAAACAAGAAGACCTGCAATCGCAGGTCTTTTTCTATCTACATCTAGGCCAATCAATCATCTTTGGTAAAATTGGCTTCCGAGAAATGAGCCAGATCATAAGGCGTTTGTTGATAAACACAGTAGTTCAGCCAATTGGCAAATAGCAAATGACCATGGCTGCGCCAGCTAGCGACAGGGGGGGAGTTCTTCGGGTCATCACCTGGATAGTAATTCACCGGAATACTCGGATCCATCCCCTTCGCCTAAATCCCCGCAAGTACTCATTGTGCAAGGTATTTACGTCATATTCAGGATGACCAGTGACGAAAACATTTCGCTTATCTTTCGTTGCCGCTAAATAAACTCCTGCTTGCTCAGATGTCGCCAAAATATCAAGATCAGTATGCTCAGCTAGATACTCTGGTGAAAAATCAGCGTATCGAGAGTGTGGCGCTAAGAAGGAATCATCAAAGCCACGGAGCATTGGATGATGACAATCATGTGTCTGATGAAAGTAGATCCCTGATAGCTTCTCTCTACGAGTTCGTTTTGGCAAATCATATAACAGCTTCAAACCCGCTTGAGCTGCCCAGCATACAAACATCGTTGATGTCACATGCTCTTTGGCCCAATTCATAATTGTTTGAATTTCTTCCCAATACAGAACATCTTCAAACTGCACGAGCCCCAAAGGCGCTCCTGTTACAATTAAGCCATCATAGTTACGATCTTTGACCATCTCAAACTGGCGATAAAACGTATCTAAATGTTCTGTCGGCGTGTTCTTAGTTGGGCGGTTATCTATACGTAATAACTCCACATCAACCTGCAAGGGGCTGTTTGAAAGCAGTCGCAAAAACTGAGTTTCAGTCTCAATTTTCTTTGGCATCAAATTCAACAACAATACTTTCAATGGACGTATTTCCTGACTCGCCGCACGAGCTTCTGACATCACAAAGATATTCTCACTACGTAAGATATCTGTTGCTGGTAATTGGTCAGGAATTTTAATCGGCATTTTGGTTTACTCCTTAAACGTTATACCGAACGAAACTATCTTCTTTAAGACTATCACCATCAGGCGAACAACCGATTTAAGATGTTCAGACGTCCAGATTTCTAAATAAAACTATATAAATTTAGTCTAAGGTGCAAGAGAAAGAGTATTAAAAGAATTGTAGATAATGAAGAGAAGATGAGAAATATTAATAAAGAGATTTTAAAGTGCCAGAAACGAGAAAACCCAGCCAAAGGCTGGGTTTTGAAAAGGTGTTCAGCAATGTCCTACTCTCACATGGGGAGACCCCACA
>LLEM01000110.1_pt1 | contig 18370 bp, 21 predicted proteins | sample 595841 | NCBI WGS metagenome assembly LLEM01 (sample SAMN02919313, study PRJNA255460) | bioreactor metagenome | biome: chemostat; feature: culture 2012_10.2; material: sediment; isolation source: day64 10degC chemostat 2012 inoculated with Wadden Sea sediment taken from... | place: Germany: Bremen ...
AGCAGATGTCTGTGGATATGAAAAATGTATGCGAATGTAATGAGTGAAATTATTATGAACTTAAAGAGTTAATAAAGGTCTACTATTAATTGTGATGATTTTAGGGCCAATTTTCTGGGGGTGCATTTGTTCATATTGAAGAAATCACATGTGCAACTAAGTGTTTATTTGTTGTTGAACCATTGAGTCTTATTTAATTTAATTCACTGAATTATTACTCCTGTCACTGTTTGTAAGGTATCGCTCTCTATATATTCACAGACCTGTTGTGGATAGTAATTTATGGAGAATCAGACGATGGAACAGCAACGTCAACAAACACAGCTCGAGTTTGTAAGAAGCGGACAAAATATTGAAATTGGTACCATGCAAGGTTTGCCGTTCACTTTGGAACAGCTCAAAGCAACGACTTCAGAATCAGACTATGTGGTAGAAACGTTCAACTCGGGCTTAACTGCCGTTGTTTATCACCTTCAGTTTGGTGAACGGCATTGGACCTTAAAACAGAAAAGAGCGGAGAGTTTAGTAAAAAAATGTAGATGGTCAGACTTCTTTTCTAAATGAAGTTCAGCGCCGTCGGGATCTTACTAATGCAAAGCAAAAAGCTCCTAAGAGCTTCAGGCACATCATTGACACTCAATTTGCTTCTTATATCGACGGAATCATTCTATCGCCATGGATTGAGGGAGAGCTTCTGGAAGATCTGACAGGTGATATCTTTCGCCAGATCTTTGAAACCATAGTCAACCTTGAGCTTAACGGTTTGTTTGAATGGGACTTTTGCCCAGGTAACATCTTGCTTGATAAGCAAGGTGAGATAAAACTATTTGATTTTGGCTACATGTACACGTTTGATCCTCTTGTGCACTTTAATAGCAACGGGCAAGCTACACCGCTTTTTCATGGTATAGAGCGGTTTGAAACGCGTTTTCTGTTCGACTATTTATTGAAAAACCCAGTTAATCTGCTTTCCGATGCTTTGTTCGACTTATACCGGGTCGAGAAGCAATGTGCATTGGCCGCGTACCAGAACAAGCTGCAACAACTGATTGAGCTCGATGCGGATCCGATTGTGATCACTCGCCAGGAAATGATTAACCAGCGTTGGCTGCGTGCTCTTGCAGATGACGGTGCTTTGCAGGAGCTCTATCTGATAGAAAGTTATCGTTCAAATGTTCTTGATTTATTGGATGACTTGCATGGCAAATCTTGTAGTCCATATACACTGAAGAAGGCTGATCTGGTGCTGCAGTTGGTTGAAAACCACTTTGAGCAGTTGAAGGCAAATAATGCTTTCTTCTTTGGTGATGAAGAACTAGGGAAGAGTGAGCTAATTGCCAAGTTTTATCGTTTTCGCAAGGATGCAGAAAAGTATCAGTTAGGCGCAGTGGAAGAAGAAATGGGTTAGAAAGCGAGAGGGATAGGTTGAATGCGTATTCTGATTCTATTCCTTAGCTATGATGGCCTGGTTTTTTCCGTTGTGTTTGGCCTGATAGAGGGCTTGGTCTGCCCGCGTCAGGAGCTGCGTAACAGAATCACTCTGGCCCGGTAATGCAGCGACTCCCATACTGATGGTAAATCCAAATTGGCTGCTGCCGGTTCGGATTATCAGTTTGGCGATATCCTTGCCTAGGCGCTGCGCAATATGCTCGGCTTGTTCAATGTTGGTGTCTGGTAGTAGCAGTACAAATTCTTCTCCGCCCCCAGCGGCCAATGATGTCAGTTTGGCGGATATTGTTGCGACAGGTTGCGGCGAAGAGTTTCAGGACTTCGTCACCCGTATGATGTCCGTGCTGATCATTGATGGACTTGAAGTCATCGATGTCGATTAGTACACAACATAGTGGCAATGAGTGAGTTTGGTGGTAGCTACACTGTCGTTCAAGTAGCTCGGACATAGTACGGCGGTTTACTAACTCGGTAAGGCCGTCATAATTGGCGCGGTGTTCGAGTTGCTCGCGTAGTCGATGCTGCTTGGTAATATCCATTGTTGTCATTTGTACCACACGTTCACCATTCCAAGTCACCGGGCGGGATAGTAGGCCTAACCAGACAACAGTACCATCGGTTCGATAGCATTTTGCTTCTGTTTTTATGGCGGATTCTTTGCCTGACAAAAGCAGCTGGTTGTCATTATGTACTGCTTCATGAAACGTGGGATCGAATAATGGCATGATCGAGCCTGAGGCAATTAGTGCCTCCTCATCGTTAAAGCCGAGAGTCCGTGCGTAAGCCTGATTGCAAAACAATGGTTTGTAGTTGTGATGGACAAGGATCCCTTGTATCGAGCCATCGACAAGTTCCCGGTATCGTTTTTCGCTGGCTTGAAGTTTTTTTAGCGTGTCGACATGATTGCTTAGGTCCACAACTGTCGTTTGCATGGCAGGTTCACCTTGCCAATCAACGACATGGTCTACGGTTAAAACAACAAATTCGTTTCCCTCATTGTCGATATTTCGATAGGTGTTTATACCGGGTTTGTCATGTCCGGACATGATCGCATTATAGGTTTGGATTGCATTGGTGCGTTGGTGGGGCGCGATGAGATACAACAGGCTGTCGAGAGCTAGCATCTCATCGCCTGATTTGTGACCGAAGAACTGTGCATAGTTATCATCGGCATATAAGGGTTTGAAATTTCTGTGGATCACTACTCCGTAGTGGGAATCAATCAGAAACTTATTATCAAAAGTGGGAATAACATGTACTCGCATATCTGCTCAGCTAGCGGATATTCTTTATCTAGCTATCTCTATAATATTTAGAATCCCACTCATTGGAATAAACTTCAAGTCGAAGGGCTTGGTAAATCCAATAATTTGAAGAGCGTCATGGGATTGTAATAAATATCGCCTGCAGTTCTGGATGACAGTGTATGAGAATCAGTGGTTTTGCTGTGTTGTGTCACAATACCAAAAGGAGATACAGATTAGACAGTCAATTATATTAGCTATAAATGGCAGAGGGTATTTATAGCTAATATTATCTATCACTTTATAATCATTTTATCATTTAGATGAACCTTGTCACGTAAAATATGAAAGATAAATAAGTAAAGCTTTCAACATGTTTCATGTGCTTTTGTATTTTGTATTTATTTCAATATAGTTAATGTAACCAGAGCGGTTTTTTGAGTAAAATAAGCTATGTTGTGAGTTTTGTCGAACGACACAATTAAAAGAAAGAGGATAACTATCCTCTTTCAAACAGTTACATCCTGAAGGAATGTGATCAGAATTTATAATCTATAGATAGCATAATTTGTTGTGAATAATCGATCTTGGTTTCGTTCTCGTTGTAGTTTTGATCTATGTAACGATAGGTGAGATCTGTCGACCAGTTTTCATTGACCTCATATATTGCACCGACTTGGCCGCCCCCCCAGGCGAAATCAGTTGAGCTTGTTTTTTGGATTTTGCTGTCAGCAAAGCCCGCGGAAGCACCTGCATATATATCAACACGTTTCGACACTGGATGGAGATAGTCGTACGATGCGAGTAGCAGATCTTGTGAAGACTTATCTATATAACTATATGTACCCATAAGGCGATGATGGTCGTTGACGATAGCACCACCACGTAATTGGTATGTACCGTCTTCGCCGTTTTGATCAAACTTGCCTTTGATGTTGTCTTCCTGATAACCGACACCTGCACCAACAAACCACTCGGTGCTTGCTGCGTATACCGGAGATACCGTAACAGTGACCAAAGCTAGGGTTGAGATAATCGATAATATCCTCATCAGTGAAGCTCCTAATTGTGCCGAGGCTCCAATAACAAATTGAAGCCTTCATCGGCCTTCAAGTGAACTATAATTATGGCCCCGAAAAGGTGAACCTTGCCGCTTCTAGGGTGGCCAACGAAATCTATAGAGCTGGATTTAAAATTAGAAAATGAGCGCTCTAAATGATGTATAGCAACCTATACTTTAACTGTATTTTTAGTCGCTATCAGAGATAGGAAAAATGTACGCTAAACATCGTTCATATACCCTTGCAGGGAGCACACATTATCATGCGCATCTTGCTGTTAGCCCCGCTGGAATTTTATCGATTGAAATTGAGGAGGAACACAAAAAACTAGAGGCTGAATTTGATGATTTATGCTTTTCAACCCATGGAAAAATAACGGATATAGATTGTGTAGAGCATTGTAAACCAACTCATACCTTGTGGCATCTTGAGCTTTCTCGCAGCGATGCGAGAGATCTTGCCCAGTTAATCGATGCGGCAAAAGAAGAGTATGAAATTATCATGCGGGATCTTTGTTAAAGAGAGAGTTAGAAGCTATTAGCTTTCACCACAGATTGAGCTATAACCATCACACGCCAACTCATCAGGCCTCAATTCATCATACCCATGTATGATGTTTTTTTTCTAGGCTAAATGAGTCAAGGAAAGGAAGTAGTGTTACTAAGGCCGCTACTCCCAATCAGTATGATCACAGTGTTAGATAAGACATTCCTTGTTCGTTATAACAAGGCTTGAGCCGTTTTCACTTGATTTGATTTACCAACTTGAGTCCAGGACAGGTAAACATTGTTGCCAGAAGCTGCAATAGATGGGAAACCGGTTGAACGAGCTGCTGGGATTTCAGTAACTGTTACCTTGTTAAGCAGTTTTCCTTCAGGCTATATTTAGCAGCCATTATTTGTGCCAATTCACCTGAGTTATCCATCCAGCTTATTACAATATCGCCAGAATCAAGAGTTGTGACACCAACACGTCCCATGGTTTTACCTTCACTAACTATCGCCGGTGCTGCAAAGGTTTCGCCGGAATCTTGCGAGATAGCTAGCTTCACCTGAGGGACATCAGTATTCATTGTAAACCAGGCAACGGCAACGTGGTTATCATCTGCAGTGATTGCAGGACCGTTAACAGGGCACCCCTCAATTTTCCAGTTGTCATTATGAACAGATACTGGCTGGGTCCACTTGTTACCAACATATCGAACCACTGAAATGTCGCGGATCTCTTCCTTGGAGCGATCACGGAAGGCAACAATTGGCCCCTTGTCTGATATGGCGGCACTGGTTTGACAGCAGTCGCAAACGCGGTGATCCAACTCCCATTCATCTACAGTATTGCTGCGGTTATCGAATATGCCGGCACGAAGCGTCATCGCACCGCCCCCATGGCCATGAGAATGATTGTCTTCACCATGTCCGGTTTTAGTAAAGCGGCCATCTAGCCATGTGATGAAGGTTTGCTGGTTAGCCATGGGTAGCATGCTCACAAAACCATGCTCGGCACTGATCCCATCTGTATGTGGGGGGGTGAAGGGATCGCTCCATTGCTGACCGTTAGAATTTGAAAACGAGACTTTCACATCATAGTCATATTTTCCGCCAGGATTCTTTTGTAGCCAATGTGCTGCCAAGCGGTCATTATCTGCAATGATCGAAGGATAATCTGCCCAGTTTACAAACCAATTCTTGCCTGATGAAACAGAGATTGGTGGACTCCATTTCCCATCATTCAGCGTTGAGTAGAGTAACTGAGCTGTTTTATTACTGGTATTCTCTTCTACCCATGACAGATATACCTCTCCGGTATCGCTGGTATACAGTCGAGAAAGACTACTGTTTATTTTTGCCGGGCTCGAAAGTATATTAACTTGTGACTGTTGAGGTTGAGTGGCGCATGCAGATAAAAATATTAGCGGTAAACTTACCGAACAGATCAGGCGCTTCATATTTTGTCCTTAAACATAATAATTGCATTGGTTTAGTAGAGCTGTTTATATGTAGCAGCTCGTTTTCATATCAAATGCTAATTTCTTTCCAAAATGGAATTTTTAGATTTATATAAAGAATTCCTAATACTGTTTTGCGTTTGCTCACCGACAAGGGTGCTGACAATATTCCCGTCGGGAGTTAGAATATAGGTTGTTGGTAATACAACAGGTTGGGGGGGGAGGTTAATCTTCTTTAACGAAATAGGATCCAGAACAGGGAAATTAATATCTAGGTTCACCAATGCCTGAATAATATTTTCGCTACTTAGGTTATCGAAGTTGACCCCCCCGACAACAAGTATTTGTTCATTATTCAGTTCTTCGGCTAATTGATTAAACTCGGGAATTTCTCGACGGCAGGGGGGGACCACACCATTCCGCCCAGTAGTTTATAATTTTCCACTTGTCTTCCCAGACAATAGGGTTGCCATATGCATCCTGAAAGGCATGAGCTGTTGAAATATTGAACATCCCAATAAACAACAAACTTAGAAACCTAGTTTTATTGTGCATCCTACTCTTCCGCTAATGAATACTTTACTTGGAGCCTTTTATCAGCTCTATGTTGTTAACGTCACTAAACATACATCAATAATGCAACAATTAAAATTATGACGTACTTATAATGTGATTAACAAGTTATTAACTGGTTGGTGTTTGATCTGTATCAAGTACTTAACGGAGTGTGACGGTAGGTGTATCATGTTACTCAATAGCCATAAGGTGAGTCATGTCATGATAGGTCAAAACGAGAAGTCTACGCATTCAACGCTGGTAGAGAGATTTTTAAGTGAGCTGAAACTGGCATCGATGCACGGTGCTATATTGGATTTAGCCTGTGGTAGTGGCCGTAATGGACTGTATTTGGCCCGGTTGGGAATACCTGTTGTGTTCGCTGACCAAGATAGTGAAAAGCTCAGCCAGATAGAGCAGACTATTCAGGACGAACAACTTGCAGCTACAACGTGGCTGGTTGATCTTGAAACAGGACAACCGCTTGCGGGTAGAGAGTTTGGGGGGGCCATCATTGTATTTCGCTACCTACATCGACCATTGTTCGAAGCAATCAAAGCTAGCATTGTTTACTCCGGGGCTCGCCATCTATGAGACTTTTAACATAGGCAGAGAGCCTATGGTAGGCCCCATAACCCTGATTTCTTGTTACAGGAAAATGAACTGGTTGCTGAGTTTGGAGATTGGCAGATCCTTCACCAGTTTGAAGGTGTAATCAGCCAGCCTAACAGTTCTATCTCGCAGATTGTCGTGCGCCGGTGACATCACTAGAATCATGCTGAACAGTAGTGATAATAATGATGGCTAACTACCATCACGAAAATTTTTGGCTATCCGATTAAAATACCCTTCCATATCTTTGATGGAAGCAACGGTGGTATGTTCGATCTTGTTTCGCGAGACGTTGAAATTATGGACGAGGTTATTCCCCGTTGCCTCCATGAAGTCGTCAGCATCCATTTTAGCAAGGTGGCTTTGCAGTGCGGCGTGATCAAGTTCAGTTTTTGCCTGGCGGCTTGTTTTTTGAGCCAACTTATCGAATGATTTGCTGATGTGTTGCCATTTGTCGTGTGCCTCCATGGCGGCGAGATGGGCTTGGAGAGCGGCGTCATCAGTTTTGCCTGCAAGGTGATTGGAAGCTTCGCCAAGTTTATCGTTGATTTCTGAGAGCCGTGCCTTGGCGTGTTGCCATAATTGCTTGGTTTCTTTCGACAATTTTTCTGATTTGTCGTCAATGGCTTTGGTGATCTCACGAATTTTTTCGCGGGAGCCATCGATTTTATCACTTAGCTGGTTTTTCATACTAACTCCACCCATTCACCGATACGTTTCTTGCGGCCGTTATAAGTATATACCCAAGCTTTGTAAGGGCTCCTTCTATTCCACAGTAAAAAGCGGCTACTTTGCTATTTCAGAAGCTTGCCTTGTCGGAAGAGAGCACAAGAAACCAAATGTCAAAAAAATGAATATTTTTGTTAAATTTTGGTTTTCTCGTATTCTTAGGGATTAAATGCAGTATTGCCTTACTCTTCTGGTTTATAGACCTATCAATGTATCTCATGTTAGCTTTATAATCTGAATGATTATGCATTATTATTTGCTTTTTATTTTGATTCTTCAATATGGATTTGAGTTGATGATATTTTATTTGCTATAACCAAGCTTGTATCAGTTTGATACAAGCTAATTTACTAATAATAAAGGATACAAGGATGTCTATGCGCAAGTTATTCAGTGGTTTTGTCGCAGCAATGGTTTTGATGACGGCTTCCTCGACAGTTTCTGCCGGGCCTATTCTCGATGATATTGCCAAGTCAGGTGAACTGCGAGTGTGTTTTGATGCCGGTTACATGCCGTTCGAGATGAAAAGTAAAAATGGTTCTTATATCGGTTTTGATATTGATATCGGCAAGGTAATGGCACGTCAGATGGGTGTGAAATATGTACCAGTAAATACAGCCTGGGATGGCATTATTCCGACACTGTTAACAGGTAAGTGCCACCTCATTAATGCAGGTATGACAATTAATGCCAAGCGTAATATGCGTGTTAACTTTGCTGACCCTTACATTGTTGTCGGGCAGAGTATTTTGTTGAATCCTGAGCTGAAAGGGAAAGTAACCAGCTATAGGGATTTGAACAACAGCAAATACACCATTGCAACAAAGTTGGGTACCACTGGTGAGCAAGCAATCAAACGTATGATCAGCAAAGCGAAGTTGAACGTGTTTGAAACACAGGCGGATGCTGTATTAGAAGTGGCAAACGGTAAAGCTGATGCATTTATTTATGATATGCCATTCAATGCTATCTATGCTTCGCAAAATGCCGGAAAGGTTGTTCACCTTGAACAACCGTTTACGTTTGAACCTTTGGGGCTGGGCGATCGCTCAAGGTGACATGGATATGTTGAATTTCTTGAACAACTTCCTACGTCAGATCAAAGGTGACGGTAGCTATGATCGTATCTATGCCAAATGGTTTAAGGACGATCGTTGGTTAAGCCAGGTTCAATAATTTCTATACGTGGCCGAGTGATGAGTTGACTTGGCTACTGTTTTTGGCTTCTCAGACACATTTCAGTGCTCCTAATGGAAGATGTATATGCTTAGGAACTCAAATAGATGGTTATGGCACAGTATTTTTGCGGCAATTTTGGCCGTGTTAGCTTTTGCTGTTTACCAGTCCTCACAAAAGATTAATTACAACTGGCAGTGGGAACGAATTACCCCATTCCTTATTGATACAAGTCCGAAAGAAGTTCGAGCCAGTGACAGCGGAACGGTAGAAATCAATGCCGATAACAGCATCACTATTAACTTTGATTATGGTGATGAACCCCAGCAGATCATTAATTATGATGAACGTCTTGTTGAAGATGGTGATTTGCTGTTTGAGGGGGATCTGATTGCCCGCAGTGAACAATGGACAATGGGGGCCGTTGGTTGTAGGTCTTTGGGTAACAATTGAAATATCACTTATCTCCCTTTTTTTTGCGATAATCCTCGGCCTAATAACTGGGTTGATGCGGGTTTCGCACAATCCTGTGACTAAAAACTTTGCTTACCTTTACGTCGAAGTGATTCGTGGGACGCCTCTGTTGGTGCAGATTTTCATTGTGTATTTCTTTTTCGGTACCATCTTAGATTTAGACAGGTTTGCAGCTGGTATTGTGGCCTTGTCAGTTTTTACCGGTGCTTATATTGCAGAAATTATCCGTTCCGGCATCCAATCTATCCCTCCAGGTCAAATGGAGGCGGCGCGCTCATTGGGGGGGATGAGTTATCCCAAAGCCATGCTATATGTAATTCTTCCTCAGGCGTTTAAACGAACATTGCCACCAATGGCCGGTCAGTTGATCACGCTTATAAAAGATTCCTCATTGGTTTCAGTGATTTCAATTACCGACCTAACCAAAGCGGGACGTGAGGTGATCAGCGGCAGTTTTGCAACATTCGAAGTGTGGTTTGTTGTTGCTGGTTTATATCTGCTGCTTACCACAACCTTATCTTGGGGGGGTGTTCAACGTATTGAGAAGAGGATGGCGACCAGTGACTAGAAATTATGATGGCGACGATATGATCGTTGCAACGAAAGTAAATAAAGTCTATCCGAATAAATGCCATGCCCTGAAAGATGTCAGTGCCACGATAAAACGGGGGGCGAAGTGGTTGTAATTATTGGGCCGTCGGGGGGGTCGGGGGGAAATCAACATTTCTACGTACTCTGAATCAGCTCGAAGTTGCCTCTTCGGGAGATATTTGGGTTGATGGCCTGGCTATGTATGCCAACTCTACCAATATCAATACATTACGAGCTAATGTTGGGATGGTTTTCCAGTCATTCAATCTCTTTCCCCCCCATAAGACAGTAAAAGGAAACGTGATGCTGGCACCAGTGAAGGTGTCGGGACGTGATCTTGCTGATGTTGAACAGGAAGCTGAAGAGCTTTTAAAGCGCGTAGGTCTGGCAGATAAAATGGATGTTTACCCAAGCCATTTGTCAGGGGGACAGCAGCAGCGTGTTGCGATTGCCAGGGCCTTGGCAATGAAACCGGATGTGATGCTTTTTGACGAGCCGACATCTGCCTTGATCCCGAGATGGTAGGGGAGGTGTTAGATGTTATGAAAGATCTAGCCGCAGAAGGGATGACCATGGTCGTGGTTACCCATGAAATGGGCTTTGCTCGTGAAGTGGCTGATCGGGTGCTGTTTATGGAAGATGGGGGGAACTACTGGTCGGTGATACTCCCGAGTATATTTTTGATACGCCTAAACATCCGAGGTTGCAGCAGTTTTTATCAAAAATTTTGTAGCGTGATTTCTGTATTATTTTTAGACAGCCTCTGTTCAGAAAAAGCCCGTATCATAATGAACATATTATGCATCCCCAAGCAACTTCACTCTGAATTCTGCATCTTGAGGTAGCTTGGGGATATAACTTTCTGCATTGGAATTTCAAATGTATAACAGTGAAAAGGCTAAGCAGTTAGCTAGGGAAATATCTGAGAATGTGAAGAAAAAGCATTTGAGAAAATTCCTCCAGTCGCTTTAGTCATATGCGATTTTCAAAGGTGTATCTACAAAGAGGTATATCTACAAAAAAAGCCAACAGCATGCTGTTGGCTTTTTTGAAACTGTCTTTTCAATATGGCTTTCTGGCTAGGCAGATTCGCAGGCAAGGTTGGCTTGCTTGCTGCGTTCTTGTTGCATTTTGGCCAGGAAGTAAATATTGACGCAAGCAATAAAACCATTCGTTACAACAACAGGCATTGCATCAATCATGAATCCGTAAGTGGTGAAAAGCACACAGCCAACGAAGTTTAGAACACGTAGCCATACGATGTCCTTCATCATTAGTGAGACTGCTACCATCAATGAAGACGCATAGCCCAATAGTTCAACTGTGTTAAATTCCATAGTGTTTACCCTCTAGTTTTGCCAATCACCTCATCATGAGTCTGCTATCAATCAAAGATTGATATAAAGGGGGAGATTCCTTGCCCCGAATGGTCTTGTATAAATTATGTTGTAATTATAACAACCATGAATGTGATGTTGAACCACTAAAATGAGGGAAAGGGAGCGTTAGCGATTACGCAAACGTTTAATATGTTGTTTTATTACTCACACCAACACAATTGTAACGATATGTTATGCTCGTTGTTTCTCATTGTTTAATTATGTGTGTTATTGCACTGCTGGTGAGGCATTTGTTATTTGGCAAGTTCTACAAAGTTGTAGACGCCAAATAGACAAATCAACAAACCACCGAACAACTGTAAATAAAATGGAAAAGTCAGGGTTTCAAAACGGTCTTTAAATGCCGAACCTAAAATGGCCAACAGGCACTGAATAAGCAAGCTTCCGGTAAAAATTGCACCCGCGAGCTGGAGTGCAAATAGTAGGTCAACATTGTTGGTTGAATGACCGATAAAGGCTGATAGGGCAATCACTGCTACCGGATTGGCAAGGGTTAGGTAAAATGTGGCCCGGAAGCCCAGTTTTCGTGTTGGTCGATTAAAGTTGGCAAGTAGTTTGGTATTTTGCAGCGCACCGAACATCATATGGAAGCCAACAAAGATAAGTACCCAAGAGGAAAGAAAAATGATCTGGTAGTGATATTCCGAGAAAGAAGTGATGATCCAGGTGCCGACTATGAAGCTAATCAGGGCGTAACAGTAATCAGCAAGAGCGGCACCAATAGCGCTTCTTACTGCAACTGTGTAACCGTGCTGAATACCGTTATTAAGAACCAGTATGGCAATTGGTCCAATTGAAAGGGACAAGATAAAGCCGAATATAAATGCTTTCATTACTTCCATATGCTCTCCTTTCAACCTCTGACAACTAGACTTTCAGGTGAGAAAAATAATAGTTTTATATTAAGCATAGTCACGGTTGTGAAAAATGTGCCACTGCTAATTTACTGTTTATTAAGCGTATAATCTTGCAACAGCCAAAATCTATACCATCAGTTAAAACACGGCCCGTTAGGTGGCGGTTTAAATGAGCTGTGTGTATCTATTCGATTTTATTGAATAAAAAATCGTAGCTGATAAATGTTTTTTTTATAAATATCTAATTAATTCATTTAGTTATCATTAAGTGAAAAAGTGCTTTTTTTACTAAAAACGGTTCATAAATATGGCAACGCGAATATACTGAGTCAATTGGCCGTTCTGACAACAAGACACTTGCCATTCCGAATCGTTACGATGTAACTTTTATGGTTCTGTATATATCTTGAGTGACAGGGTTGAAGGTGAGGCAACGGGTACGGTAAAAAGCAATGGGCGGGGGGACGAAATAGCAAGTTTTACTTAGTCTGTGCCGAGATCTACAGGGCCTCCCGTAAAAAAGCTTGGGTATATTAATATCCCAGGCTGGTTAGGTTAACTGTAGGTTATTATCTCATGATAACGTCTGAGAAAACGGCGTGCAGATCCTTAGTAATAGCCTCTTCATCAAGAGCCAGTTTCGACTTGATATACTCAAGATGGGTTTTCATCAGGTTTAATGCCTTAGTTTTATTGCCAGACTCAATCGCATCAAGCAGACTATTATGCTCATCAAAAGAGCATTGGCTACGAGTACCGACTTCATATAGGGCAATAATTAATGATGTTTGCGATACGATACTGCGCTGGAAAGAAAGCAGCGGAGAGTTATTTGCCATATCACCAAGTTGGATATGGAACTCACTGGACAAGCGGATGCCGCGGCCGATATCGCCCTGATCAAAAGCCTGATGCTCTTCAATGACAAGCTGACGCAGAGACTCAATTTGCTCGCTGGTGGCGTGTTCAACAGCTAGTTCGGTAATTGCTAGTTCCAGTACTTCCCGTGCTTTGAGTACTTGTTTGGCTTCCTCGACGCTCGGAGCGGCTACAATGGCGCCACGGTTTGGCCTGATATTGACGATTTGCTCGACTGACAGACGCAGCAATGCGCGACGAATAATAGTGCGGCTCACACCAAAAATCTCACCGAGTGCTTCTTCATTCAACTTGGTATTCGGAGGTAGGCGTTGCTCAAGAATGGCATCAAAAATGTGTCCGTAGACGACGTCATCCTGGGTTAGACCCGCTTGCTCTGAGGCTGCTTTTTTCAGCGCTGATTGCTTTTTCTCAGACATGCTAACTACATTTCTCCTAGGTGCTCATACTCTATGTATACTCTATGTATACAAGAGTATACATAGAGTATGAGAATATAAAATTATCACCATCACTTATCACTTGTTTTGTATACAAGCCTGCGAAGCCATACCCAAAATGTGAGTAAAGCGCTTTATTGGCAGCCTCGAAACAAGAAAGAAAGCGCAGTGGCTTTCTTTCTTGTTGCAGCAATAGTGCATACATCGGTATTACTTGTTCTTGATGCTATTCTCTTTAGCCTTGAGTGGCTGATCTCCTATGGTGGTTTTCCCCGGGCAAACTTTCTTGACCGGGCACTTTGGGCAGCCCCAAATAGCGGCGTAGGGACACAATGCTATTACCTTGTTTTTTCTTGCCATGTTTACCTCTATCGCTTGCTCACATTGGATGGGCCGTCTATCGGCTCTGAGTTCCGCGATAAGCAAACGTTGGGTTAGCTTATCTTGGACACTGGTTGGCTTATCTAAACCAATTCGTTTCAACAATGGCTGTATTGTCTTGTCGGGCTTCGGTGTTGTGATCGCATGCAGTATGCATTTGATTTTTCCGGTAGGGGGGTTGCTGTTTTTGCCTTCAATGATTTTAGTGCTTTACCAAGCTGAAGCTCCTCGGCTGTGAAGCTACAGCCAAACGGGAATGGGCCGAATATATTTTGCTGGGTATATTTTTGGTAAAAACCCTGGATACTCTGAGGGGGGGTGTTGTTGCCAAACTCTACTGGGATTGTATAGTCTTTTGCGACTTTCCCTGCGGCTTTTGCCTGATCAAGCAACTGTTGTTGGAAACGGGAATCAGCGATTTTGATTAGCTCTGTGTATACAACGTGATCGGGCTTACCGCGTAAATCAGCAATACCGTATTCAGTAATGACAATATCTCGTAGCTGACGGGGGGGAATGGTTGTATGTCCATAGTTAAACATGATGTTCGATTTCAGCTTACCGTTGCGTACGGTACAACTCCGGAGTTTCATGATTGAACGTGAATCTGGCAACTGATGGGACTGTGCAACAAAGTTGTATTGGCCACCTACACCACTTACCACCTGGCCATTCTCCAACGCATCTGAAATCGCCGCGCCGGTTAGCGTGACCATCATTGCGGAGTTAACGAAACGGGCATGCTTTCGCTGGGCCTGCTTCAGTTTCTGGCTGCCAATGAAATGATCATAAAGGTCATTGACATAGTTAACACTGGTCATGCAGAACTTCTGATGATCCTCGTCACTCATCGCATTCAGTGCATCATAAAAATCTTTCGGACCAATGAAGAAGGCACCATGCATAACGGCACCACCAGTAAGTTTGTTACCCAAGCAGAATTTGGTGATCCATTGCAGTGCTTCTGCATCACCTAGGTTGGCCTTCATTGTTTGATGCTGAGACTGTAGCTGACCGTCGATAAATTCAACTGACTGGCGGAATACACCAATACGCTTCAGGTAGTTCACATCCTGATTGGTTAATTGCTGTTTAATTGCATCGTGTTCAAGCAATGTTAGTAAAGTAGAAACCGTGACATCAGTGGTTATTTTCTTTTTGTTGAGTAATGTCTGAACTGCCAGATCTTCAAACACTTCACGCTTTAATATCCCGGCTTTGTAGAGGTTAATGAAGCCATCGACCATTAGTTCACTGCAACCATATAGGCCTTCTTCAAAAGTACCTCGCTCACCGACATGGCGGCAAACAGGGAACTTTTCAGCCACTTTTAGTTCATCCATGATTTGGTTATAAACATGGTTATTTTGGTGGCGAAGCAATGTGCTGTAGACGAGGGCACTGCTGAGTGATCCGATCCCTACCTGTAGTGTCCCGCCATCTTTTAGTAGCGTACTAGCATAAAAGCCTATCATATGATCTTCAGGCGAAATACTGGCATGAGGGGGCTGCAAACAGTGCGTAATCTTTATGTCCGGGCTTTAGATTCTGGTCGAGGACAAAATCAAAAACATTATCAGCCACTTCTGCGTGGTTTTGCATGAAAGGCATGTTTGTATTTACTTCAGCCACCATTGCGACAGGAGTGCCATTGTCTTGCATCTCTTTCATAACCGGGGGGGCAAAGTCTAGAGCCAGATCTGAATTACTGCCCAAACTGTAGGTTGTCACTCCGTCAATGGTACGTTTGGCGACAAGCTGGGTAACGACATTGACGCCTTTGTCTAACAAATCACGGACAGCATGGGTGTAGTTGGTACTGGTGTAGTTCTGTTGTTGTGGGCTGTTCATAAAGCTGCCCGCTTTAAAGAAAAACTCACTGATGGTGATATTGGCAGGTACCGCTCCCTTTCTTAGGTCAATAATATAGTCAATATCAGGGACACCGTCGAACTCACGCTCGACAAACGGTTTTAGGAAGTTCTTCTCGAGTTTACTTTTCCCTACCGGTTTTTCTAGTGTAATCCCGGTTTCGATACGAAGGGTAATACTTGGATCTGCCTTTGCTCGCTGGTATAACGCATTGATAAATGCGACAGATTTTCCTATCGCCAGCGGTGCTCCAAGCACAATCTCTTTACCAACAACGTCAATAATATGATCAACCAACTTATCGGCCTCAGAAAATGCCGTGGCTGGCGGTCTTTCCTGTGAAGCAGAAGTCGTGGCAAGGTGGGTAGTAATACTGGTATCAACTAACTCTAGTACTGACATTTTGCATTCCTTGTTCGATTTTTTATTTGAGATAAGTATTTTCTTATTATTATCGAGTAGCATTTTTAGCCTTAAGATAGAGTCGTCACTCTAGTTTTATAATTTGAGGTTAGTTTTATTTCAATAAATTGAACTCAGTCACAATGAACATATTTTGGTTGAAAAAAACACGATTGGGTGGAGGATTCTAATTTTGAGTAAGAGGTGATTGATAGATTTGTAAGGTACTGAAAGTTAAGGGAAGTTGGCTGATGTGACAATTTGTGATCTTGCTATCAGTTAATCGAATAGATTAGAAAGAATGATCTAATTCTTATTGTTACGCTCTGTTTTGGTTAAAAATTTAATTAAATACCCGACGAGATATTAATAGGGAATGCGTTATGATTAATCCAGTGAAAATGATAGGAAATATAAAATCAGTGGCAGATTTGAGTGAAACGTCACTGAAAAATGTAGCGTTGGCTAGCTTAGGAGCATACAGTAAAGGCATAGAACAGGTTGGCATGGCTCAGCATTTAGTCACCAAGCGTTTTAATGGCTTGGTTGAGAAAGGGCAAGAGGTTGAAACTGAAACAATGGATCGCGTTAAAATGACTCAGGCAGCCATTTTGAAACGCTCTGAATCTCAGTTTAATAATACTTTGAATAAAACCTGTGGCCTTGACCGTAATCGCCTGTCTGATTTCGAAGAAAAGGTTGATCGACTGCAATTAGCCGTTGAAAAACTGGCTAAAGAAGTAAAATAGCAGCAACTCGCGAGTGTTTTAGGTTCACCGATTATTGTTTGAGGCAGATTGGCCGCCAAGCAAGTTAGATAAGGAACATCATATGCCAAGTTTGTCTCTTCTTGACTTCAGTTTTATTGCCTTTGAAACAGCAAAAACACCAATGCACGTCACTGGATTGGTGATTTTAGATCCACCAGAAGAACAGGCGACAACATTCGCACAAGACTTATATAGTCACTTCCTGCAACAAACAGAAACTGTTGCCCCGTTTAACTGGAAGCTAAACTGGTCGTTGACAGGTAAGCCTCGTTGGGATGCCTTGTCTAACGTTAATGTTGAGGATCATTTACGGATCACAATGTTACCGTCTCCGGGAACGGAGCAGCAACTTCAGCAAGTCGTTGGTCGTTTGCATAGCCAAGTGCTAGATCGTAGCCGTCCGATGTGGGAACTCTGGGTGATCGGTGGGCTTGAGAATAACCGCGTTGCTATTGTCATGAAAATTCACCACTCAATGGCGGATGGCGTACGAGCAAGCCGTATTTTTACCGATAGCTGCTCACCTGATATTGAAAATTCGTTTACCAAACCATTCTGGCAGTGTGATTTGCGCAAAAGTAAATCTCAGCGTCGAGCAGAAACACATCTGACAGATATGGTGATGAAAACAGCGATGGCAGCATCGAAACAGATTTCACTGATTCCATCGATGTTCCGGCTTGGCAGTAAGCTGGCTCTGAAAGCCGTGAAGCTTGCAGACTGTGATTTGAAAGTGCCGTTTACCGCACCAAAGACACCGTTTAACCTTAGCCCAAAACGAAGCAGGGCTGTTAGCCTAGGTAATTTCTCCATTGGACAGCTCAAGCATATCAGCCGCATCACCGGCGCTTCCATGAATGATATCCTGTTCACCGTGAGTGATATTGCACTTAATCGCTACCTTGTCGATCGTGCTATACCGCTGAGAAAGCCTCTGGTTGCGATGATGCCGATTAATCTGCGTAGAAAAGGTGATGCTGAATCCAAAGGCAACAAAATGTCGGTTGGACATGTCGAATTGGGGTAAACCTCACCTAAGTGCCTTGGAAAGGCTAGAAGCGATTCAGCACGCTACGCTTGACCTCAAGAAAGAGGCGTTGAATATTTCGCCGGATGCCTATGTAAATTACTCATTGCTGGTCAATGGTGTGTCGTTGTTTAGCGGAAAGTTTGGTTTGAATAACTTTATTCCGCCAGTGAGTAACCTGCTTATCTCGAATGTTCCTGGCGCGAAAGAAAAGCTCTATTTCATGGGAGCCAAAGTACAAGAGCAATATCCGGTATCGTTGCTCATGCCCGGACAGACGCTGAATATCACTTTCTTCAGTAATGCCGGTACAATGTATTACTCGTTGGTAGCTTGTAATCAGTCATTGCCTGGCTTCGAAGTTATTGCGGAGTACATGATAGAAGCGTTGGAAGACATTGAAGCTGAGGTGATGAATACCGCTATATCGGCAGTTACAGAGCAGCTTGAGTACCGTGAAGATGAGACACTTGCAGTTGAGACTGCAGTAGAAGCTGCCCAATACT
>LLEM01000111.1_pt1 | contig 18284 bp, 25 predicted proteins | sample 595841 | NCBI WGS metagenome assembly LLEM01 (sample SAMN02919313, study PRJNA255460) | bioreactor metagenome | biome: chemostat; feature: culture 2012_10.2; material: sediment; isolation source: day64 10degC chemostat 2012 inoculated with Wadden Sea sediment taken from... | place: Germany: Bremen ...
TTTCCGCCTCAGCCACAAATTGATTACATCAAGCGCGTCGTGGGTATGCCGGGGCGACACGGTTCGCTATAGTGCCCACAAGCAGATTTGTGTTGCGCCAAAAGGCGCAGCCGAGTGTATGCCAGTGCCGCTGGAAAATATGACTGACAGTGAGTTCAGTCAGGGCATGACACGTTTGGTTCAGTTCAACGAAAAACTGGGTGAGCAAGAGCACCAGATCCTGGTGCATCCGCTTAAGCGTGACCGTACATTGCTTATCAGCGCGTCCGGGTGTGAGTGAGTGGGTTGTTCCTGAAGGCCAGTATTTCGTGATGGGTGATAACCGCGACAACAGTGCAGACAGCCGTTATTGGGGCTTTGTGCCTGAAGCCAACCTAGTTGGCAAGGCGGTCGGGATCTGGATCAGCTTTGAATTTGAACGAGGCGCAGATAGCGCACTTCCATCTTGGATTCCTACCGGTGTGCGCTTTAGTCGCATCGGTGGCATAAACTGATCGGGATAAAATGACATCTCCTGCTAATAGACTCCAGCGTAAGCTGGGGTACCAATTTAATAATATTGATTTAATGACCTTGGCACTGACACACCGTAGTGCCAACGGGACGCATAACGAGCGCCTGGAGTTCCTGGGCGATTCGATTTTGAGTTTTGTTATCGCAGATGACCTGTATCACCGTTTCCCTAGTGTGGATGAAGGTGATATGAGCCGTATGCGTGCAACTTTGGTGCGCGGGAAGACGCTGGCCGAGCTTGGTCGCGAGTTTGACCTTGGTGATCACCTTCTGCTTGGTCCGGGTGAATTGAAGAGTGGTGGTTTCCGCCGTGATTCTATTCTGGCTGATTGCGTTGAAGCGATCATCGGTGCGGTCTACCTCGATAGTGACGTTGAAGTTGTTCGTACTATTGTATTGAGCTGGTATCAGTCGCGTTTAGATACGATCCAGCCGGGTATCAATCAAAAAGATCCGAAAACACGTCTTCAAGAGTGTCTGCAGGGGCGCCGTTTACCGCTTCCGGCATATACTGTAACTAAGGTACACGGTGAAGCTCATAATCAAGAGTTTACGGTACAATGTGAAGTAATAGGCTTGGACAAGCCTGTTATCGGTAAGGGCGGCAGTCGGCGCAAGGCAGAGCAGGCAGCAGCAGAAATTGCGCTTAAGCAGTTGGAATCATGACAGACATACAGCATTGCGGCTTTATTGCCATCGTCGGCCGACCGAATGTCGGTAAATCAACTTTGCTCAACCGTTTGGTTGGACAGAAGTTATCGATCACCTCTCGTAAGCCACAGACCACCCGTCATCGTATTATGGGTGTTGATACCCGTGATGGTTATCAAGCTGTGTTTATCGATACTCCGGGGTCTTCACATTGAAGAAAAACGGACTATCAACCGACTGATGAACCGTGCTGCAAGCAGTTCTTTGACTGACGTTGAGTTAGTACTGTTCCTTGTTGATGGTACCGTGTGGACAGCCGATGATGAAATGGTACTGAACAAGCTGATTAAAAGTGAGCTGCCGACAGTACTGCTGATCAATAAAGTCGACAACGTAAAAGATAAGCATGAGCTGTTCCCGCATCTAGAAGAATTGTCTAAAAAGATGGATTTTGTCGATGTAGTGCCAATTTCAGCGAAAAGTGGCACCAACGTAGATGCAGTGGAAAAAATTGTACGCGAGCATTTACCTGAATGTGAATACTACTTCCCTGAAGAGTACGTGACGGATCGTTCACAACGCTTTATGGCATCGGAAATTATCCGCGAAAAGCTGATGCGCTTTTTGGGTGAAGAGCTGCCATATTCAGTGACGGTTGAAATCGAGCGTTTTGATTTCAACCCGCGTACAAATGGTTTTGATATCAATGGATTGATTCTGGTTGAGCGAAAAGGCCAGAAGAAAATGGTGATCGGTAAAAACGGCGAAAAGATGAAAGTCATAGGCCGCGAAGCCCGCATCGATATGGAAGACCTGTTTGAGCGCAAAGTGTACTTGGAGCTTTGGGTGAAAGTGAAATCAGGCTGGGCAGATGACGAACGTGCACTGCGAAGCCTAGGTTACATCGACGACCTGTAAGGGACACCATGGAGGGGCTACAGCGCTGTTTTGTCCTTCACTCTCGTCCCTATAGTGAGACGAGCCTGATCCTTGATGTATTCAGTGAAGACTCAGGCCGTGTCACTATTCTATCGAAAGGAGCGCGCCGTAAGCGCTCCAGTCTAAAAGGTGCTTTGCAGCCTTTTACCCCGCTGTTTATGAAATGGTCCGGCCGAGGTTCAATGCCAGTATTGACCTATGCCGAACCCATTAGCATTGGCCTACCGATGCGTAGCTATATCCTGTATTCCGCTATGTACGTCAATGAAGTCTTGGCGCGGGTACTGGAAAACAACACACCTTATCCGGTGCTGTTTCTGGATTATCTGAATGTGTTGCGAGAGCTGGCACAGGCGGATAATCCAGAACCAGCATTGCGACGCTTTGAATTAGCACTATTACATCACCTTGGTTACGGCATTGATTTTCTCCATTGCGCTGGCAGCGGCTTACCTGTCGAAAGTGATATGACCTATAACTACCGTGAGCAAAAAGGCTTTATTGCTTCCATGGTGGCAGGACAGCTGTCGTTTACCGGAAGCCAGTTAACAGCCATAGCTACCCGGCATTTTGAAACCTCGGATCAACTCCGGGCGGCAAAACGCTTTACACGTATAGCCTTGAAGCCGTATCTTGGCGGAAAACCATTAAAAAGCAGGGAATTGTTTATCCCTAGAGGAAGGAGTACCGGAAAATGAACAACATCTTACTCGGCGTTAATATCGATCATATTGCCACTTTACGTAACGCTCGAGGTACTCGTTACCCAGACCCGGTTCACGCGGCAGAGGTGGCTGAGCGTGCGGGGGCAGACGGTATTACGGTTCACCTGCGTGAAGACCGTCGTCATATCAATGATCGTGACGTTCGAATTTTGCGTGAAACTATCCAGACTCGTATGAACCTGGAAATGGCTGTGACCGATGAGATGGTCAAGATAGCGCTGGAAACCCAGCCTGAGTTTGTTTGCCTGGTACCAGAAAAGCGTGAAGAGCTAACAACCGAAGGCGGTCTGGATGTAGCCGGCCAGCTGGAAAAGATTAAAGCAGCGACAGCCAAGCTGAGCGAAGCAGGTATTAAAGTTTCACTGTTTATTGATGCCGATCGCGAACAGATTGACGCGGCCGTTGCCTGTGGTGCGCCGTATATCGAGTTACATACCGGCCATTATGCTGATGCGGAGACCGAAGAGGCGCAGCAGGACGAGCTGAAGAAAATTGCCGCAGCAGCCAGCTATGCAGACAATCAGGGCATTAAGGTCAATGCCGGTCACGGCCTGACTTACCATAACGTCAAGCCAATTGCGGCACTGCCTGAACTCTATGAGCTGAATATCGGCCACTCGATCATTGGCCGTGCAGCTTTCGATGGCCTGCAAAAAGCCGTTGCTGATATGAAAGTTGAAATGCTGGATGCGCGTCGTTAATGGCCATTCTGGGTCTTGGTACTGATATTGCCGATATCGAGCGGGTAGAAAAGGTTTTTGCCCGTTCTGGTGATGCCTTTGCCGAGCGGGTGCTCTCTCCCTCTGAGCTGGCGATTTTTCATAGCCTGAAGCTCAAGGGACGCTATCTGGCTAAACGTTTTGCCGTCAAGGAAGCGGCTTCCAAGGCGTTAGGTACCGGTATTGCCTGCGGCGTGTCGTTTCATGATTTTACGGTCAGCAATGACGAGCGGGGGGGTAAGCCTGTTTTGTCTTTGTCGGGCAAGGCCGCAGAACTTGCCGATGCAATGGGGGGGGCAAACCATGTCCATCTCACGATTGCTGACGAAAAGAAATACGCGGTCGCGACGGTGATATTGGAAAGCTAGCTTTTTCAGAAGCGACAGGAAGCGAGTTACGCTTCGCTTCGAGAGGCGAGATCACTGATCTCGCCTTTTTTAACTCTTAAGCCTCAGCCCTTGACTCTCGTTCCTCGCCCCCCCTAGTGCCTATACGCCTTTGATGCCTTTACCACGTTATTCATCTCGTCGATTAGCTCGAACAGTTCCGGTTCAATATTTTCAATCGTTGAGTCAGCTTTTAGTGCCGTTTCGATGACATAACACAGGTTCTTCAGGCGAGGGACGCCGCTATAGGCGCAGCTGCCGTGTAGTTTATGGATCGGTGGCCATAGCTCAATGTCTCTGCCATCCAGTGCTTCGTTGACCAGCATTTCCACTTCCGGCATATAGTCGAGCAGCATTTGCAGCATATCCTTGGCGAGATCTTCCTTACCAGCGGCCTGCTTCAGTGCGAGATCCCAATCCCAGCTGATATTGTGATTAACTGGTTGTGCATCTGGTTCCTGCTCAGGAGCCGGGGTCGCCGCAAGCGGATTCGTGTCAGCATCGTGAGGGAGCATCCACTTGGCTAGGATCTGCTGCAGGATATGCTCTTCGATAGGTTTGGTCAGGTAGTCATCCATGCCGGCATTGATCAGGCGCTCCCGCTCTCCGGCCATTGCGTGAGCGGTCACGGCAATGACAGGGGTATTGTGGTTGAGTTCGGTTTTGTGGATCTCTTGGCAGGCCATGACACCATCCATTTCTGGCATCTGGATATCCATGAAAATCAAATCAAAACCTTTCTGGTGGGCGTATTCCACCGCTTTGCGGCCACCCCGTTGCTGTAATGACGGTTTCGACCCACTCGCTGAGCAGGGCGGAAATCAGCTTTAGGTTCGCCGGATTGTCATCGACCGCCATGACCGTGAGAGGCTGAATGCTTTGGCTTGGTTCTGGTAACAATTGCGGCGCCGGCTCGGAAAACATGTCAGGTTCGCTGATTAAGGTTTCCAGTAGCTTACGGTGAGCAAGTGGTTTCGGAAGACAAGCGGAGACGCCAGCGTTGACCAGACGCTCTGACAATGCCAGCTCGGTGGTCGGCAGGCAAACCATGACTTGATCGGTGAGTTGCTCGGCCTTGAACACCATATCCAGCAGGCTCGCAATCGGCGGCTGTTCTCCCGGCGTAAGGTTGAGCAGCGCAAAATGGTGATGCTCGGCATCTTCCGGCATTGTCGAGCGGTAAGTGACATGGATTCCTGCCTTGATCAAACGCTGCTGGACCACCGATGCAGCCTGCATGTTGGGTTCGATGAGCAGTAGCTTCTTGCCGGTCAGCGATGAGGTATCAATTGGCTGGGGATACCGGTAGATCCGTTTTGGTTAGTCGCAGGCTGAACCAGAAGGTCGAACCCTGGTGGAGTCGGCTGGTCAGGCTGATTTCGCCGCCCATCTGGGGTAACCAGTTTCTGGGGTGATCACGAGTCCTAATCCGGTACCGCCATACCGGCGAGAAATGCTGGCATCAGCTTGGCTAAAGGCCTGGAATAGCTGTGCTTGCTGGCGTTCGGAAATACCGATACCGGTATCTCGCACCATGAACTGGAGCTCGACGCTCTCGTCGCGATCGGTTTTCAGCTCTACCGAAACATCAATGTTACCGCGTTCGGTAAATTTCACCGCATTGCCAATTAGGTTGGTCAGTACCTGCTGGATACGTAACGGATCGCCGATCAGCCCGGTTGGGATCCGGTTGTCCACCTTCAGCGTCAGTTCAAGGCCCTTCTCGTGGGGCACTTGGTGCCAGCAGTTTCATTACCTCATCCAATGAATCCGTGAAGTCGAACGGGATGTTTTCCAGTAATAGTTTACCGGCTTCCAGCTTCGAGAAATCGAGAATGTCATTGATGATCGTCAGCAGGTTGTTGGCTGATTTTTCGATCGTCTGCAGGTAATCCTGCTGACTGGTACTGAGGCGGGTTTTCAGCATCTGACGGGTAAAGCCAATTACCCCCCCGTTCAGCGGTGTCCGCAGTTCGTGCGACATATTGGCCAAAAATTCCGACTTTACACGCGCGGCTTCCTGGGCCCGTTTCTTGGCAATATCCAGCTCGACATTCTGGATCTCCAGCTGCTCTAGGGTTTCGCGCAAATCGGAGGTTGCCTGGTCGATACTCTGCTGCATCTCAATGTGGTATTCCGACAACGAGATCGCCATGGCATTGATACCGTTTTTCAGGGTATCGAGTTCTCCTAGCAGCTGGCCCTCGATTCGAATATCGAGGTGGCCGCGGCGGATCCTATCCACCACGCTGACCATATGGGGATATTGGCCGGGGTAACGTCTTTCATCAGCCGGTAGGCGAAGAGTGATGACAGCGTTAGCCCGAACAGAAGCACCATCAGGGCGGTAAATACCTCTTGGTACTGCTGCAGGCGCAAGGCGCTCAAGTCAAGCTCCAGTGCGATGTAGCCCAGCGCTTCAGCCTGGTAGCCCGGCCCTGACATAGAGGAAAACTGGCCCTCGCTTAAAATTGGGGCGCGGAGAATGAGGGAGTTTTCGTTGAGCCGGGTATCGAGCAGCATAGGGATCGGCTGATCATCCGGATACATCAGTGCTTCGAAATTTCGGTGGAAGTTTGAGGTGACAAACAACTGGTTGTCGGCATCAAAGACGGCAATGCTACGGACTATCTGCGAATGTTTGCGATGGGCGTAGCTGATCAGACGGCGAACGGCTTCGCGGTTTTTGTCTGTCATCCCATATTCGGTTGAAATCGCAAGGGGGGGTTCGATGATACTGGCACCGGTCGAAATCAGCTGATGCTCAAGATCCCGATAACGGCTCATAGTAAAAAAATGCGCTTAATAGCAGGCCAATAATCAGCGTCGGTGCTAATGTCAGGGTGAAGACCCTGGCACGAAGTCCATATTTGGTCATGGTTCTCTTAATTACAAGAATGCGATTCTGTGGGAGAATTGTCGTCCATCTGTGGCCGTTAGCTTAATGAAACTATGGCTATTCGACAATCAACTAATACCAAACTGCCGACAATATCACTCAGTTTGGTCTATCTGCTCCGTGAGTCAAAACACTATGGCACGCTTTTTTAAGCCTCAAAAACGAAAAGTAACCGATACCAAGCATAAAGAAATTGTTATAAGCCGCCTGGATCACCTCGGCGCCGGTATTGGTCATATCAACAGAAAACCGGTCTTCGTTGACGGCCTGCTGCCGGGTGAAAAGGCGCTGGTCCAGCTAACCGAAGACAAGAAGCAGTACGCGCGTGCCAAAGTCATTAAACGTCTGGTTGACAGTCAGGCGCGTATTAAACCGCATTGCCCTATCTATGACCAGTGTGGCGGATGTAACTTGCAACATTTATCCCATTCAGGCCAGGTTGAGGCCAAGCAGCAGGCATTGGCCGAGCTAATGAGTAAGTTTGCGGCGACGGATAAGGAGCTTGATCAGGCAGCGCCGATTGTCGGCAACGATAAAAACTATCGTCGTTGTTCTCGTTTTAGTCTCAAGCCGGGTGACGGTAAGCTGCAGTTCGGTTTTCGCAAAAAGCAGAGCAAGGACATTGTCGATGTCGAGCAGTGCCCGGTGTTGGCACTGTCATTAAATGAACTTTTGCCCCCGTTACGTAGTCTGTTAACTCGGCTGAAGGGACAGAAGCACCTTGGCCATGTCGAGCTGGTAGAGGCCGATAATGGCCGGGTGGTACTGATCCGCCACCTGCAGCCGTTTAATGACAAAGATATGACCTTGCTACGCCAGTTTGCCGACCAATACGATGTTATTCTGTATTTAGCCCCCAACATCTGATTCAATCGATAGAATTTCAGGTCAGGCTCCGTATTATGAGTTAGATGACCAGAAGTTGTTCTTTTCCCCCGAAAGACTTTATTCAGGTTAACCGGGATGTGAATAAACAGATGGTACAGCAGGCTCTGGAGTGGCTAGAAGTCGAACCGGAGGATCGTGTACTGGATCTGTTCTGTGGCTTGGGTAACTTTAGCCTGCCGTTGGCAAAACGAGCAAAAGCGCTGGTCGGTGTTGAAGGTGTCGATGATATGGTGCATCGTGCCACAGATAATGCATTGATAAACAAGCTAAATAACGCTTCGTTTTATCAGGCGGATTTAGATCAAGATGTGACTACGCTGGAATGGGCGCAGGAACACTTTAATAAAATATTGCTCGACCCTGCACGTGCCGGTGCTGCCGGTGTGATGCAGCATGTGGTGAATTTGAACCCGGAAAGGGTCGTGTATGTTTCATGCAACCCTGCCACGTTGGCAAGAGACAGCCAGGTATTGCTGAAACAAGGTTACCAGTTGGAACGCCTGGGGGATGTTGGATATGTTCCCGCATACCGGGCATCTGGAGTCTATGGCCCTGTTTACCAAAAAGAGTCTGGGCACCAAAAAGTAGTGTTTATTCAACATTAACAGAGAACATAACAGGATAGAGAAATGGTCGCAGTTCGCGGTGCGCATTTAAAGGAAAATGATACATTTGAGCTTTCATCTTGGGTGGAGAGTTTGCAACAGGACGCCAAAGTGGCGAAACGTATTACGCAAACCTACCAGCGATGTATCGAGTTAACGACAGAGGAAGAGTCTGCGCCGTTACTGTTATGGCGCGGCCGCGAAATGGTGGAGATCCTTGTCACTCTGAGTATGGATAGGGATACCCTGATCGCCGCGTTGCTGTTCCCGTTGGTTGAGGCTGACGTATATGACCAAGAACAGCTGAAGGAAGATTATAGCAATACGATTTTGCAGATGGTAACAGGCGTTGACCAGATGGCAGCCATCGGTCAGTTAAATGCCACCACGGAAGGAGCGGCGCAATCGGCTCAGGTGGATAATATTCGTCGTATGTTACTGTCGATGGTGGATGATTTCCGCTGCGTGGTGATCAAACTGGCCGAGCGTATCTGTAACCTACGCGAAGTGAAAGACGAGCCGGATGAGGTACGTCGTGCGGCGGCAAAAGAATGTGCCAATATATACGCCCCGCTGGCTAACCGGCTGGGAATTGGCCAGTTGAAGTGGGAAATCGAAGATTATGCGTTTCGCTATAATCACCCGAATACCTACAAACAAATTGCCAAGCAGCTTTCTGAACGTCGTATTGACCGTGAGCAATACATTGACCACTTTGTGACAGACTTAGATGAGTCAATGAAAGCATCGCATATCAATGCTGAAGTGCATGGTCGCCCTAAGCATATCTATAGCATCTGGCGTAAGATGCAGAAGAAAAGCTTGGCTTTTGATGAGCTGTTCGATGTCCGGGCGGTGCGCATCATTGCTGATCAGCTGCAAGATTGCTACGCCGCATTGGGCGTCGTGCACACTAAGTACCGTCACCTGCCGAAAGAGTTTGATGACTATGTCGCCAACCCCAAACCGAATGGCTACCAGTCTATTCATACTGTGGTACTTGGGCCGGAAGGCAAGACAATTGAAATTCAGATCCGTACCAAGCAAATGCACGAAGAATCAGAGCTGGGTGTCGCGGCACACTGGAAGTACAAAGAAGGCTCGTCAGGAGGCGCAAAATCGTCGTACGACGAGAAAATAAACTGGCTTCGGAAGCTACTAGCATGGCAGGAAGAGATGTCAGATTCTGGCGAAATGCTCGATGAGCTACGTAGCCAGGTATTTGATGACCGGGTATACGCTTTCACCCGAAAGGGGATGTGGTGGATCTGCCTCTGAACGCGACGCCGCTGGATTTTGCCTACCACATTCACTCCGAGGTTGGTCACCGCTGTATTGGAGCCAAGGTTGAAGGGCGCATCGTACCGTTTACCTATCGCTTGCAGATGGGTGAGCAGGTCGAGATTATTACCCAGAAAGAGCCAAACCCCTCACGTGACTGGCTGAATCCTAACTTGGGATTTGTCACTTCCAGTCGTGCGCGTGCCAAGGTACATGCCTGGTATCGCAAGCAGGATCGTGACAAGAATATTATCGCTGGACGTGAGATCCTCGAAGCTGAGCTGACGAAGATTGGTGCAACGCTGAAAGATGCCCAGGCCTATGCCCTGAAGCGTTTCAACGTCAATTCGGCTGTGGAACTGTATGCCGGAATCGGGAGCGGTGATCTGCGTATCAATCAGGTGATAAACCATATTAATGCGCTGGTTAACAAGCCTACCGCGGAAGAGGAAGACCAGCAGCTGCTGGAGAAATTGGCCGAGGCAAGTACCAAGGTCGAAACCAGCAAGAAGCCTCAGCGTGATGCAGTCGTCGTTGAGGGGGGTCGATAACCTGATGACTCACCTTGCGCGCTGTTGCCAGCCAATTCCTGGTGATAAAATCATTGGCTTTGTAACGCAAGGGCGGGGGTATTTCGGTACACCGTAGCGATTGCGAGCAGCTTGAAGAGCTGCGCCATCATGCGCCTGAGCGAATGATCCATACTGTTTGGGGAGGCGGGTTTGTCGGTAACTATAATATTACGGTGCGTGTTACGGCATCGGAACGTAATGGCTTGATCAAAGATTTGACCAGTACGTTGGCAAACGAAAAAGTTAAAGTTGCAGGCATGAAGAGCCGTATCGACTTCAAGAAACAGATGTCGATTATGGATTTTGATCTGGAGCTGACGGATCTTGAAGTCCTGAGCCGGGTGCTTAAACGTATTGAGCAGGTGAAGGATGTCGCCGAAGCCAAGCGTCTCTACTAGACTCTGAGAAGCGAAAAGCGGGTGGCCTAATGCTGCCCGTTTTTTTAACTGAATAAAACAACACAAGAATGGCGACGATGAGCGATAAACAGCACACACCGATTGAGCAGCTGGTTGAAATTATGACGATATTGCGGGATCCGCAAAAAGGCTGTCCGTGGGGATCTTAAACAGAACTTCGCCTCTATTGTGCCCCATACCATTGAAGAGGCGTATGAGGTAGCCGATGCGATTGAGCAGCAGGACTGGACTGCCGTGCAGGAAGAGCTCGGTGATCTGCTGTTCCAGGTTATTTTTTATAGCCAGCTGGGCAAAGAGCAGGGATTGTTTGACTTTGATGATGTCGTTGCCGGGATTAATGAAAAGCTAACCCGCCGCCACTCCCATGTGTTTGGCGAGGCCGAGTTTGAAGATGATGCGGCAATCAATGCCAACTGGGAAGCAGAAAAGGCCAAAGAGCGTGAAGCCAAAGGTGAGGATGTGAGTATCCTGGCGAATATTCCCAAAGCCTTACCGGCCCTTACGCGTGCAGACAAGATCCAAAAGCGTTGCTCCAAACACGGTTTTGACTGGAATACAGTCGGTCCTGTGGTTGAAAAGGTGAAAGAGGAAATTGATGAAGTCATGGATGAAGTCATCCAAGTGTCACCTAATCAAGGTAAGATCGAAGAAGAAGTCGGTGATTTGTTATTTGCTGTTGCCAACCTGAGCCGTCACCTGAATGTAAAACCGGAATCTGCCCTGCAGCGGGCCAATAAGAAATTTGAACGACGGTTTCGCGAGGTTGAAAAAAACGTGCTAGAACAAGGGAAGCATTTTGATGAATGTTCGCTGGAAATGCTTGATGAGGAGTGGGATAAAGTAAAACAGCGGGAGCGTAAGGCCGATTTTTAAGCTGCCGAGACGGTCGCTATATCGCCGTTTAAACGGCGCTGGTAGTCATGCTGTTGGGTATATTTGATTTGAAACAAAAAAAACGATCAATGCTGTGATAGTTTTCACGTTGTGGCGATAAAGTGTGTCTGGTATAGTTATTTCCCGTCCAGATATTTTTTATATCCTCTACACCAATCTTCCAGGTTAAACATGACAACGAATTATATTTTTGTTACGGGCGGGGGGGTCGTATCCTCACTAGGTAAAGGTATTGCTGCAGCATCTCTTGCGGCTATTTTAGAAGCTCGTGGTCTGAACGTGACCATGATGAAGCTAGACCCTTACATCAACGTTGATCCAGGCACAATGAGCCCGACTCAACACGGTGAAGTATTCGTTACGGAAGACGGTGCAGAGACCGACCTTGATTTAGGTCACTATGAGCGTTTTATCCGCACTAAAATGACTAAGCGTAATAACTTTACTGCTGGTCGTGTTTACGAAGAAGTGCTTCGTAAAGAACGTCGCGGAGACTACCTAGCGCTACGATTCAGGTAATTCCACACATCACAAACGAAATTAAAGAACGTGTGATCGCTGGTGCTGAAGGCCATGATGTGGCAATCGTTGAAGTGGGTGGTACTGTGGGTGATATCGAATCGCTACCATTTATGGAAGCTATTCGTCAGCTAGCAGTTCAGAAGGGGCGTGAGCGTACAATGTTCATGCACCTAACATTAGTTCCTTACCTAGCAGCTGCTGGTGAAGTGAAAACTAAGCCAACTCAACACTCGGTTAAAGAACTACTTTCTATTGGTATTCAGCCTGACATTTTAGTATGTCGTTCTGACCGCGTTATTCCTGCTAACGAGCGTGCGAAAATTGCACTGTTCTGTAACGTGCAGGAAAAAGCTGTTATTTCAATGAAAGATGTAGATTCGATCTACAAAATCCCACAGCTTATTAAAGCTCAAGGCCTTGATGAACTAGTATGTCAGCGTTTTGGTATTACAGCGCCAGAAGCGAACTTGGCTGAGTGGGGAGCAAGTCATTTATGAAGAAGCCAACCCAACCGAAGAAGTAACAATCGGTATGGTCGGTAAGTATATTGAACTACCGGATGCTTACAAATCTGTAAATGAAGCATTGAAGCATGCCGGTCTTAAGAACCGCCTGTCTGTGAAGATCAAATATGTTGACTCACAAGACGTCGAGTCAAAAGGCGCCGAAGCACTAGAGGGTCTAGATGCTATCTTGGTTCCTGGTGGCTTCGGTGGTCGTGGTGTCGAAGGTAAAATCCTGACAGCACAATATGCACGTGAAAACAAAATTCCATATTTGGGTATTTGCCTGGGTATGCAAGTGGCGCTGATCGAGTTTGCACGAAATGTTGCAGGTTTAGCTGATGCACACTCTACTGAATTTGACGCTGAAACTAAAAATCCAGTTGTTGGTCTAATCACCGAATGGGTTGATGGAGAAGGCCAAGTAGAGAAGCGTACCGAAGAGTCAAACTTAGGCGGCACGATGCGTCTTGGTTCTCAGCTATGTCACTTGAAAAATGGTTCTAAAGCGCGTGAGCTTTACGGTAATGCAACGATTCATGAGCGCCACCGTCACCGCTATGAAGTGAATAACAATTTGCTTCCTAAACTAGAAAAAGCTGGATTGAAAATTTCGGGTCTGTCAGCAGACAAGAAATTAGTGGAAATTATTGAAGTGCCTAACCACCCATGGTTTGTGGCTGCTCAATTCCACCCTGAGTTCACCTCAACTCCTCGCGATGGACACCCTCTATTTGAAGGTTTCGTGAAGGCAGCAGGCCAGCACCTGCGTGGTGAGCTTAAATAAGTAAGGATTACGGATAGCTGTAGAAATAAACCCTTACAGCTGTTTTTTAGCTTTTAAATTGAAGATAAAGCAAGAGGAAACACAATGTCTAAGATCGTTAAAGTTCTAGGTCGTGAAATCATCGATTCACGTGGTAACCCAACTGTTGAAGCTGAAGTTCACCTAGAAGGCGGTTTCGTAGGTATGGCTGCTGCACCGTCTGGCGCATCAACTGGTTCTCGTGAAGCTCTTGAACTACGTGACGGCGACAAGTCTCGTTTCCTAGGTAAAGGCGTTCTTAAAGCTGTTGAAGCTGTGAACGGTGCTATCGCTGAAGCACTACTTGGTAAAGATGCTAAAGATCAAGCTGCAATCGACCAGGTTATGCTTGACCTTGACGGAACTGAAAACAAGTCTAACTTCGGCGCGAACGCTATCCTAGCTGTTTCTCTAGCGAATGCTAAAGCAGCTGCGGCAGCGAAAGGCATGCCTCTTTATGAGCACATCGCTGAGCTAAACGGCACTGCTGGCGTATTCTCTATGCCTCTACCAATGATGAACATCATCAATGGTGGTGAGCACGCTGATAACAACGTTGACATCCAAGAGTTCATGATTCAGCCAGTTGGCGCGAAGACTCTTAAAGAAGGCCTACGTATCGGTGCTGAAGTATTCCATAACCTAGCTAAAGTTCTTAAGGCTAAAGGCCTAAGCACTGCAGTTGGTGACGAAGGTGGTTTCGCTCCTAACCTAGAGTCAAACGCTGCGGCACTTGCTGCAATCAAAGAAGCGGTTGAAGCTGCAGGTTACGTACTAGGTACTGATGTTACTCTAGCAATGGACTGTGCTGCATCTGAGTTTTACGACAAAGAAGCTGGCAACTACAACATGAAAGGCGAAGGCAAAATCTTCACTTCTGAAGAGTTTAACTTCTACCTACAAGACCTTGCTAACCAGTACCCTATCGTTTCTATCGAAGATGGCCTTGATGAGTCAGATTGGGGCTGGCTTCAAGCACCAGACTGAACTAATGGGCGACAAGCTTCAGCTAGTTGGTGACGATCTATTCGTTACAAACACTAAGATCCTTGCTGAAGGTATCGAGAAAGGCGTAGCTAACTCTATCCTTATCAAGTTCAACCAGATCGGTTCTCTGACTGAAACTCTAGCTGCAATCAAGATGGCTAAAGACGCTGGTTACACGGCTGTTATCTCTCACCGTTCAGGCGAGACTGAAGATGCAACTATCGCTGATCTAGCGGTAGGTACAGCTGCAGGCCAAATCAAGACTGGTTCTATGAGCCGTTCTGACCGTGTTGCTAAGTACAACCAGCTAATTCGTATCGAAGAAGCTCTAGGTGAAAAAGCACCTTTCAACGGTCTTAAAGAAGTTAAAGGCCAAGCTTAATCATTAGCTTGCCTTTAGGGTGAACTTATCACCCTGAATTATCGAACCGCCTCCTCGTGAGGCGGTTTTTTTATGTCCGAATAAATAATGAGTTTGGAATTAGGCGCTAGTCACACCTTGCGCTTTATGGGATTATTACCGTATTGCAATTTCATTAACTAATCGCGTTATTCGATATGCCACCATTTAGAGCGATTAGTTAGGTAAATTGTCCGAAACTGAATTAATCACATGAAATAACGGGGAGCTGCATGCGCTTGTTAACTGTCTCGCTGCTGGCGGTATTGTGTTGGCTTCAGTATGATTTCTGGCTTGGCAAAAACGGTATGCTGGATTACTTGGCAGCGAAAGGAAATGTCGCTGTTCAGCAGCAGGCTAATGCCGAGCTTGTACAGCGGAACCAGCAAATGTATGCCGAAATTCATGATCTACACAGAGGTCAGGAAGCGGTCGAAGAGCGGGCGCGCAACGAACTCGGTATGATAAAACCGGGAGAAACCTTCTTTCGGATTGTCAGTGACTAAGCGCCACATGAACGGTGCTCCTGAGCTTCGGCACTTGTAATGGCACCGGCACCTGTAATTGGTATTACTTTAACTCTGAGCGTAACACACCTTACCTATGACCGATAAGATCACCGCAGTTGTACCTGCAGCAGGCGTTGGCAGCCGAATGGCGGCAGACCGTCCAAAGCAATACCTGCTGGTTGCAGGAAAGACAATTTTAGAGCACACCATAGATCGTTTGTTTTGCCACCCGGCTATACAGCGGGTGATTATTGCGATTAGCAAAACCGATCCTTATATCTCGCATTGCCATTGGCCACTGATCCGCGGATTACACTCGTTGATGGCGGGGCCGAGCGAGCTGATTCGGTGTTTGCCGGTCTGGCTGCCATTGATGATGAAAATAGCTGGGTACTTGTCCATGATGCCGCCCGACCTTGTTTGCAGCTATCAGACTTGGAACGCTTGATTGCCACCGCTACTTTAAGCGAGTGTGGCGCGATTTTAGCGTCGCCGGTGCGAGATACCATGAAGCGCGGTTTTGTGCAGTCACAAGGTAAACCGCAGGGGGGGATACGTGAAACGGTCGATCGCGAAAATCTCTGGCATGCCTTAACGCCGCAGATGTTCAAAGTGAAGCAGCTGCGCGACTCGCTCCAGCATGCCCTTGAGCAAGGAGCCGTGATTACTGATGAGGCGTCTGCCCTTGAGTTTTGTGGATATGTGCCGCAATTAGTAAAGGGGGGGCGGGCAGATAACCTGAAAGTTACTCAGCCCGAAGATCTGGCACTGGCCGATTTTTATTTACAACAACTAACAAAGGATTAGCCATGATGCGAATTGGACACGGTTTTGATGTACACAAATTTGGTGGTGAAGGGCCGGTGATCATTGGTGGTGTGGCGATTCCTTACGAAAAGGGGTTAATTGCCCATTCTGATGGGGGATGTGGCTTTACATGCGGTATGCGATGCCTTGCTCGGGGGGGCAATCGGTGCCGGTGATATCGGTCGGTACTTCCCGGATACCGACGCTGAGTGGAAAGGTGCTGACAGCCGTTTTCTGCTTCGGGATGTCTATAGTAAAGTGAAGGCGAAGGGTTATCACTTGGGTAACCTGGATGTCACTATTATTGCCCAGGCACCTAAAATGGCTCCCCCACATTGATGCGATGTGCCAAGCGATTGCCGAGGATCTGGATTCGGATATTGGCAATATCAATGTTAAGGCGACAACATCAGAGCGATTGGGCTTTACCGGACGCAAGGAAGGTATTGCTTGTGAAGCTGTGGTCTTGATCAATAAACAATAAGTTTTTCTTACCTGTCGTTGCCTTTGTCAACAATATAACGGCAGGTTTCGCAGCAATCGTTATTGCTGCCAACATACGGTGTATATATGTCTAATATAATGGACAATTTTAGCTGGTTATACGGTAAACCTAGTTGCCAGGGACAGATCAAAGTTCTGCCTGAACATTTTGTCGTTAAAGAAAATTTAGGCTTTGATTTTGCCGGTACCGGTGAGCATTTTATGGTGAAAATCCGCAAGACGGGTGAAAACACCAAATATGTTGTTAATGAACTGGCAAAAGCGTGCGGGGTCAAGTCTCGAGATGTGAGCTGGGCTGGTCTTAAAGATCGTCATGCGATTACCGAACAGTGGTTAAGTGTTCATCTGCCAGGTAAGTCTGATCCGGATTTGACACAATTCGTTGCTGATTATCCGGGCGTGGAAGTACTGGAGACCGCTCGTCATGATAAAAAACTAAGGCCGGGCGATCTTGTGGGTAACTGGTTCCAGCTGCGCCTGACTGAACTAAACATGCCACAAGAGGTGATCACCCGTTTAGAGCAGATCAAGCTACAGGGCGTACCAAACTATTTTGGTGAGCAGCGGTTTGGCCACAGCGGTAATAATGTGGTGAAAGCACGTAGTTGGGGCAACGATGAGTTCCGTGTGCGTGACAAGAGCAAGCGCAGCTTCTATTTGTCTGCGGCGCGTTCCTGGTTGTTTAACATGGTGTTATCCTCTCGTATCGAACAAGGCAAGGAGCGTACATTACTGGCTGGTGATAGCCTGCTGCAGCATGGTGATGAACGTGGGGGTGATCGCTGAATCTGCTACTGCTGAGTTACAAAAGCAAGTTGATAATGGCACCATGGCGATCACTGCGCCGATGATGGGTGATAATGCCCTACCAACCACCGCGGATGCAGAAGCGTTTGAGATGGGGGATTGTCGAGCAGGAACCGTTGTTGTTAAAACTGATCCGTGATAACCGGATGCGCCACGAGCGTCGCTCGTTGCTGCTGAAACCCCAGCAGATGGAATGGCTGCTTGAAGACAATGAACTGACAGTATCATTCGCGCTGCCTGCAGGCTGTTTCGCGACAGCAGTAGTACGTGAACTAATGATTGAGCGTGAGCTAGAGGATGGCGACCATGCGAATTTTGATCAGTAATGATGATGCATTTTTGCCGAAGGGATTAAGACGCTGGCCGCAGCATTGGAAGAACTTGGCGAGGTGACGGTCGTCGCGCCAGATCGTAACCGATCTGGTGCCTCGAATTCCCTAACTTTAGATAATCCACTGCGTATTCGCGAAGAAGGTGAGCGCCTTATTTCGGTAGAAGGGACGCCGACAGACTGTGTTCACTTTGCTCTCAACGAATGGCTAGATTATCGTCCGGATATTGTTGTAGCGGGCATTAACCATGGTGCAAACCTAGGTGATGATGTGCTGTATTCTGGAACGGTTGCTGCAGCTACCGAAGGGCATTTTCTCGGCGTGCCGGCTATTGCCGTTTCTTTGGTCGGCTCACAGCATTTCGATACTGCTGCTTTGGTAATCAAAGATATTGTTGGCAAACTGGCAGAACAGCCGTTGGCTTATAATAAAATACTGAATATCAATGTACCTGATGTACCCTTTGCGGAACTTGGCGACTGGAAGGTAACCCGCTTAGGTGCACGCCATCGTGCCGAAAAAATGGAAAAGACCGTCGATCCTCGCGGCAAGGCGATATACTGGCTGGGCCCTCCTGGTGCTTGTCAGGATGCCGGACCAGGTACGGATTTTTTTGC
>LLEM01000112.1_pt1 | contig 17967 bp, 21 predicted proteins | sample 595841 | NCBI WGS metagenome assembly LLEM01 (sample SAMN02919313, study PRJNA255460) | bioreactor metagenome | biome: chemostat; feature: culture 2012_10.2; material: sediment; isolation source: day64 10degC chemostat 2012 inoculated with Wadden Sea sediment taken from... | place: Germany: Bremen ...
ACAGCCGTACTTCCTAGTATGGTGGATATCCACGGCAATATTACCCAGCATATCCTTAATTGCCTTCGACTCTAATTCGAACTGCTTGGCCCATTTCGGATCATAGCTGACAACATCTATAATTCGTTTACTCACTGTTTTTCCTATCGCTCATGCCACTAGCACCATCGATTTCAGGATGACCGATAAGACGACCATGAAAATTTGATAACCCGATAGTGCGACGTGTTCTTTCAGCCCAAACAATACCCACAATCAAGCCAAGCCCTGTGCAGATAGCAATAATAGGCAGCGAAACTTCGTCCCGAACAACACAGGTAAGTGCACCAACAAAAGCGCCAATTAACATGGGAGACACGGCAACTTTCAACCACAACAAGACATGCACAAAACCAGCAACAAATTTCAGCATTATGGTTACTCCCTCTATTTACACTTAAATTATTCGTACTAAGGCTTACATCATATCAACCATGTTGACTATAAACTTGATGTAAACCCAATAAACCATACAAAAACGAATAAAATAAATAACTTAGAGTTGCGGCAGCACCTACATTAAGCGTGACCAAAGTGGTCTTAGCGTCCATAACGAAAAAAACAAAGCCGATGGCGCATACTTCTTTTTGCTCCACAAAAACCGCGATTGTTCTTTTAAAAATGCCGCACCTAAAAATGCGTCTGCAAGTTGTTCAGATTCTCGCGCGTTAGTTGTTTTAAGCTCTTCAAGTTGACTACCGGCTAGAAACTTACGTTGTTCCTCGTTAGCAACCCAGCCTTGGGCAATACGTTCTGCTTCTTCCATCAATTGTTGTTGCGGCACTACCCCTTTGAACCAATCCAGCATCTAACGCTTCTTTCGCGTTAGGTTTCCAGCCTTCAGCCCCCCCTAACATGCGCTGAGCGGTATCTTCACCCATTAACCGAGGAAAATGAACACTAGAGCACCCTTCAGGAGTTATTCCTAAGACGGCAAAAGGGGGGGTTGAAAAAGTCGCATTTTCTGATGCGATAATGCTGCTTGCTAATGTGGCGGAAGTTACGCTGGCACCTATTGCCGGGCCATTCACCGCGATAAGTAGAGGCTTGCTACAGTTCAAAAACGTATCAAATAGCGCCTGATTGTTTTTTACAATTAACTCGCGCAGCTTTTTAGGGTGCATTAACTTAAGTGAGCCACCTAGATTGACTCCCGCGGAATAATACTTCCCAGATCCCGTAAAAACGACGGCCCTGACAGAGTCATTGGTGTTAGCTTTAGAGAATACTTCACTAAATGCATCCATCATTTCCAACGTCCAACCATTTAATTTTTCAGGACGATTCATGGTAATAATGAGCACACCATCTTTAAGGCTGGTTAAGAGGTGACGAGCAGCAATACTTGTTAAATTCAGGTCGTTCAAGGTAATTTTCCTGCTAAAACAATATCGTTCCTTTAGACTACTACACCAAAAACCAGATTATAAGCAACAAAGGTCACAATAACACGAATGTTAATTCCATAAAGGCATAATTAAGGCGTTATCTTCATATACAATCTATCTAAACGATCTTTCAACATCGTCAAAATGCTGGTATCAATTTCTCTTTCTAATTCATCACAATAGTGATGATGTAGCAAAGCTTCAATATCTTTAACCAACACAGGAATTGCTTGGCGATTTGAACTATCCCAGTGCCACCTGTCAGCATTTTGCAGCAAGGCAATTAAGTCGCTTCTGTCAGTCAATAAGTTACTAATTTCTATTAGACAGTTTGTATGGTAATTCGCAGTATTTTCAAGGTGTTCGGAGAAACGTAGCAACCAAAGCCTAGGTTGGGATTCGAACATCAAAAAACAGGCATCCCACTCTTTGTTTTCATCTATACGTTGTAATAGCTCCTCCAACGCATATAGCTGATTGCTTTCCAGAACCTGAACTTGAATATGCCCCATCTCATCCGAATGATAGATCGACGCACTAAACTCATAGTGCTTTAATAAGTGAACAGGATTATTAATATTATAGACATCTGTATCAGGCTTATTTGCTTGTAACTCTTGTAATCGCCTTAATTCACTACATACCTGATCGATACGTTTTAAAATACGAGATTTTTCATCGCAGCCAGCAAAGTAAAGTTCAGCTTTTAGAGTCGGTAATAAGTCAAGTAACGCTTCAGTCTGATCTCGGATTGTTTTTTGTTGAACTGATAATTCATTGTTCATATTTTTTTTACCGTTAAGTTGTATTCGGCATAAGGCGTCGCAGACACCCCAATCCTAATCCAAGTGTGGGTATCCTTCACTGTTATCATATCGCCAAGTTTCCCTCTTTGCCTATCATAGCCCTCTCCACGTAGAGAGTACCCGGCCTCACCTTCTATAGACTCGATGAATATAATGAATGTTTCGCCATGAAACCCTAGGATGTAATACTCGTTCTCATGCTCACCGCCAACAATATCCTGAGTACGAAAAGGCTGGGCAGGATCTTCGATATGAACGTAGTAGTAATCCCGGCTAAGAGCTTCAACATGGCGCAAAATCTGGCTCTCTGAAGCTGCTGCCGGTAGGGGGGGCAGACTTGCGAGCAACACCGTACAAATTATGAAAAACCATCTATTCATCTGTTAACTCCCAAAAAACACATACTCGGTTTCGGTTTCAAAGAAAAAAAGTGGATTGTCATTGTCCAGCTCTAGCTGAATGGCGTTATGTATTAAAGGGTTAATGGGTGGCCCATAGTTTTCATCAATATCGATCTGTATTTCATCATACATAACCCCCCCAACATGCGGCTTATCTGAATGTTCCAAAATATCGTCGAGTGCAATGCTTATATGCCAATCAGCTTCATTCATAACAATCGCACCGGAAACGGTACTCTCTCGGCACATAGCCAGTGTATAGATCAGTTTGTCACCAATCAGATCGTCTACATTATCTGGGCGTATATCATCCCAATTCAATACTTCCATATACCTGAGATAGTGGCAGAACAAAATAACAAAGGCTGCAACAGCCTCCTGGCATCTGGATTTAGGCAGAATAAAATAAAAAGGCTTCCCCGCCTCACAGATTAAAGCTCATAAATCAGTTCTTCGCCGTGAAACTCAGTCAGCTTCAGCATGATTTGAACAGTCAATTCAGGCTGATTCAAGATGCATTCTATAGGAGACTCCCAAATATCTCCGCTTTTGCTGGTATCCAGCGCACTCCGTATTCCCTTCCCCCTCGCCGTATAGCGCCTCAAAGTAACCAACGAGCCTACCGCCTTCCAGCCATTCAAGCATATCCCGGATGTCGATTAGCTTGGAAGAATGAGGCGAACGAAAATGCAGTTCACTTTCGATATCTTTAAGTAAACATTGCACCTCTTTAAGAGTATTATTTTGTTTCTCGATTAAGCTCATTTTTCCCCCCCCATTTCGGTTATTGATGTTTTTACTTCTACACAATCCCCCCCTTCTGTGACTTACCTCTCACATCTGTTATTTGCTCAATAAATCTGTATAATTCGCCGCCTATTCATTCGTGCTTTAATTTCTGTTGATTTGGCATATCGGACTAAGCGATTAGCCAATCTTAATATCTAGGGATACTTCTTTGATTTCAACCGCTAACATCACCATGCAATTCGGCGCCGAGCCTTTATTTGAAAACATTTCTGCTAAGTTTGGTAACGGTAACCGTTACGGCCTAATCGGAGCCAATGGATGTGGTAAATCAACGTTCATGAAGATTCTTAGTGGCTCACTGGCTCCAAGCTCTGGCAATGTGTCTATCACCCAGGGTTAAAACTTGGCGTACTGAGTCAAGACCAATTTGCTTTTGAGCATCACAATGTTATCGACGTAGTCATCATGGGTGACCGTAAACTATGGGAAATCAAACAAGAGCGTGACCGTATATATTCATTACCAGAAATGAGTGAAGAAGACGGTATGGCGGTTGCTGAGCTTGAAAGTGAATTCGCAGAAATGGACGGCTACACCGCAGAAAGCCGTGCTGGCGATATTTTGCTGCAAGCTGGTATCGAAGAAGAGTTTCATTTCGGTTTAATGCAACATGTTGCTCCCGGTTGGAAGCTACGGGTGCTATTGGCGCAAGCACTTTTCGCTAACCCTGATATCTTGTTGCTGGATGAACCAACCAACAACCTGGATATTCATACGATCAACTGGCTTGCTGAAGAGCTAAACCAACGTAAGTGTACGATGATCATCATTTCGCACGATCGCCACTTCTTAAACTCGGTATGTACCACATGGCAGATATCGATTACGGTGAGCTTCGTATCTACCCAGGTAACTACGAATACTTCCTTGAAGCATCAGGTCTGATCCGCGAACAGTTACTGGCCGGCAATGCTAAAAAATCGGCAGAGATTAGCGAATTGCAAGATTTCGTAAACCGATTTGGTGCAAACGCCTCTAAAGCCAAGCAAGCCAGCTCTCGTGCGAAAAAGCTGGATAAAATTAAGCTAGACGAAGTTAAGTCGACTAGCCGTATTAGCCCATCGATTGATTTTGGTGAAGGCAAGAAGCTGCATCGCCAAGCACTTGAACTACAAGATTTAGGCCACGCATTTGAAGATGAGCTACTGTTCGAGAAAGGTAACTTACTTCTGGAAGCTGGCACTCGCCTGGCGGTGATTGGCGAAAACGGTGTAGGTAAGACGACATTTCTACGCTGCCTAGTCAACGAATTAGAGCAAAATCACGGTGTTGTAAAGTGGTCTGAAAATGCTTCTATTGGTTACTGCCCACAAGATAGTACGGCTGATTTCGACAACGACTTAAGTATCTTCGACTGGATCTCACAGTGGCGCACCACGAAACATGACGATTTGATGGTTCGTGGTATTTTAGGTCGCTTATTGTTCACAGCGGATGATGCAAATAAACAAGCTAAGAACTGTTCTGGTGGCGAAAAGAATCGCTTATTGTTTGGTAAGTTAATGATGCAAGACATCAATGTTCTCGTTATGGATGAACCAACAAACCACATGGACATGGAAGCGATCGAAGCGCTTAATAACGCACTTATAAATTACCAAGGCACGCTTATTTTTGTGAGCCACGACCGCAAATTTGTATCATCTCTTGCCACTTCTATTATTGATGTGAAAAACAAGAAGCTCGTTAACTTCCAAGGCACTTATGATGAGTACCTTGCACATCAACAAAAAAATGTTAGACGTCGCATAAGCATTACAGTCTAAAAGCAAACAGCATAGAAAGAGGCAGTTGTTGCTAATTTTGCAACAACTGCTAAGGCTTTTTGCCTGATGGCATGGCTAACTTAGTTTTGGACACTAATGTGTCAGTGGTTTTGCTAATTTAGTTAACTATGAATTATCATTAAGTAATGAAAAAAAGTTGCTACCGGAGACATACTTAAGCTAGCTGAGATTCGGTGGTAATTAGGTTATTCATTTTGTTCTCCTATTTCTATTTTTAATTTATTCTCGGATCTCCTGTAGCGATAGGATTTGTAGGATCCTGTATCCATTCATAGAACCCTCCATCATAGACACTTACATTTTCCCACCCCATCAAATATGCGTCAAAAAAAGCTAATGCTCCTCTCCAGCCAGTGGCACAGAAAAAAGAAGATTCATTTTCAGCTTTGATATCCCATTCTTTCCACATTTTTTGTATTTGGGTATAATCCCTCATTGTTCCATCAGAATCTACAAAATCTTCCGAATGATATCCATCTGAACCACCATGCCCAAATACAGATCCCGGTATACGTCCTTTTTCAGTGAAATAAGAGTATCCGCCGTTGTTTATCCCTGCATACTCTTCCCATGAAACTACCGCCACTAGTCTTCCATTAGGGTCTTTAATTAATTCTTTCGTTTCTTCTAAATTTTTAATATATTCCGGGTGCATCGGTATCTTTCCACCAAAATTATTGTCTGGAATCCAGTTATTTTCACCCTGCTCCAGAGATAATCCTGCATCTATCAATCCTTTTATGTTGGAATTTATTATTCTTACATCTTCAACCCCGGCATACATAAGAACATGTGCTAATCTGCCCGACGCCATAGCTTCATCACTGTAGATTATGACCATCTTATCCTTAGTGATACCCGTTTCATTTAATAATTTTTGTATTTTATCATCTAAAACCACATTCCAAAGAGGTAGGCTTTCTATATCGTTTGTATCTATATAAATAGCACCTTTTATATGTCCTTTCTCATATTCTTTTTTTTGCTTATAGTTTACGTTTACAATGATGTATTCCCCTTCCATCATAATTTTTCACCTCTTTTCCTTCTGTTAAATCTTTAACCCACTGAGGATAAACCAACTTTTCATAATTTTTTAACTTTTCTACCTTCAGAGAGCTGTCCATACTCCACTCTTCCATTCCACCCCTGATAGTTGGCTACATGTTTATATCCAAGTTTTTTTAGCACATTATAAAGACTCAGACTTTCTTTTCCATAGTTGGAGTAAACTACTATATTTTTTTCTGGTGACAATCCGTTTTTTTTAAGTATTTCTTTTGCCTCATTCTCATTTAACCCTTCTAATAGATTAAAAGATAAATTAATTGCCCCAGGAATATGTCCTCCTTTTATATTTTCATCTATAGACCAGCCATTGAACTCTTCATCTGACCTAGTATCGATTAGAATGAAATTATTATTTTTGAGGTTTAAGTCTATATATTTTTTTGTTAATAAAACTTCCTGAATATCAATAGATTCATTTTGAATGTTTTCTTTTAATTCTGTTATTGTTTTTTCATTGGAATATCCCATAATATTCAATGAGATAATCATTATTGCTATAGGTAAAAACAACCTATGTGTTATTTTTTTGAAGTTCATGCTTCCACCATTTTTTTATTTTTCCGTTATAAATCAAAGCTTCTGTATAAATATTTTAAAATCATCATAGAATATATAACTTTAAACACTTTCTTGCCTTCCATATATTATCTATACCAGTAATCTCTATTTACAGACAGAAACGTTCTAAAACTCAAACAATTATTACAAATCTTGTTAAATAGCTACTGCTTCTCTTCTATAGTTTTTGGTAGGATTCTTAATAACAAGCCTTGCTCTTTATCACCGTCAGAAACAGCCTTGAATACGCTTTCAATTTTCCCCTATGGTTTTACTAAGTAACCACTTTGCAGCCTCTGTTTCTACCACTTTCTCAGTGATTATACCCAACTTAGACATTACTCAACCTTGTATATTTATTTTCTGATAAATTTACACCCTGATTCATCGTAGTCAAGTTTAGTCTTTTACCAATTTGAACTTTGCCTTACTATTTTTATATAAGTGGCTAACTAAGGAACATTTCAGAAATTAATTTTTGTCCAAATGCGTGTCAACATCTTTATCTGACACGGTTATGCCTCAAGGGGAATGTAGAGGCGCAAGTCGCTATTTGACTTAGCGACTAAAAGCTATGATGTGAAATATCAGCGCAGTATTCGGTATTTTGAAGTTACTCTCTGATCACTCACTGATTATTTAATAAAATGTGAGCAATTAATCAAGGCAACCATCATTGAACCATGATGGTGAGTAAGCCGTATTTGAGAAGGCGAACAAGCAGCATATAATGGTTTAGAAGCTGTATTATTAAAGCGTCTTGTAGGTGTCAAGAATACTGTTAGGCTAATTAAATTATATGGAAAAAGGAATCACAATCGACATTAATGCGATCCCCACAAAAATCGAATACTCCGAAGGTAATACGCATATCGTGGGCTTGGTGGACAGACCTTTTGGAGCTATCTAATCCGGTAAGGAAACAATTAAGATCAGAGCTAATAGTGATAATATTCTTGTCTTTTTGGCAAGCTGACACCACGCACCAAAAGCTATAACCATTGAGTCAAAATCACGCTCACACCACAAAGCTTGTAGCTGCTCTTTAAGCATATAAATGGTGCAAAGTGTCTTATTACTTTCAAGTAAATCATCCAATCTATCTGACTGTTTGTCATTTTATTTAGGTGCCTTCTTAAGGGAGATAAACAACGTGCCCCTTAAGCAAGTTCGATATCAACATGACAAACTCGACCGAAACAGGCAGATCATGAATGCGACGCCGGATATAACGATTAACAATACAAGGTTTGCCTGTCACTAAATCGTGGAGCTTATGTCTATTATCTCGACAACACTTCACTCGCACAATTTTCGTGCTTTCTTCGATAGAAGCGGAATCAATACATTGGCCAGGAAGCGCAACCTACTACATCCAGCTAGATACAGCGTCCAGTCGGTATCAGACATCCTCTATAACACCAGGCCAATGTAGCCACGTCGGGACCATACAAACTAAGCCTGCCACTCAGCCTAGTCATGTGAAGTGTTCAAATTTCAAAGCTCTCATTTTCTGGATTTTCAAGCTCAAAGTTGGATAACACATTTCACCAGAAATCACCTCAATTCAAAAATTCACTTTATAAACATAAGGACAAGGCAAAAACGAAAATCCCATTTAGCCGGACAAAATCCCAGGAAGGATTAGAACTGACACAAAAAGTGCTTGCAACCCTGCCTGAATAAAACTACTGTATAGACGTACAGTATGTATAAATAACCACTGGTAAGGATGACAAGCAATGACAGTACTATTTGACAACTTACAATCAGTTTCTGCAGCACAAGTCTATAAATCTGCTTTTGCTACCCATACCAGCTCGCCATCTTTTACCCAGCCAGTAAAGTGTCCGATTGAAGTTTGCCTCTCTGATGAAAAGCAAACTCAACTAGCTTATTTTCTTCGTATTCTCAAACAAGCCAGTCAGCAAAGTCGGTGGATCATGTTTATTGGTGACGAAGCAATGCTCGACAAGAACCTACTTCAAAGTGCAGAAATCGATTTAAACAAAGTGCTGTTGTTGAGAAACAAGAAAGGCCTGACAGATCAAAAGCTGATGGAAAAAGCACTTAGCACCGGAAATTGCAGCGCCGTGATTGCTACTGGCGATGTGGAAAACTTTGAGAGTGAAGAGATACGCCAAGCCGCTGAGAACGGCTCTTCATACGCATTTGTCATAAACCGCCGTAGCAAAATGAAACTGACTTTTCATTAATATTTCCGCACAAAATACCTCTGTAAAAAGCCACTAACGCTTCATTTTTAGTGGCTTTCTTGATCCAGTACAAATAATAGTGTTATTAACCACTTTTTGAGCAACATGCATCGCATTTCTTGTGCAATAAATACTGAAAACATAATAAAATGCCTCTTAACGACAAAATACTAGTCATTAAAACCGGATCTTCGCAATGGAAAAGAAACTAGGCTTGGGGGCGTTAACAGCGCTCGTTATCGGTTCAATGATAGGTGCAGGCGTTTTTAGTCTTCCCCCCCAGAATATGGCCAATGTTGCCAGCCCTGCAGCCGTGATGATTGGATGGACAATCACGGGAGTCGGGATGGTCTTTCTCGCACTTGCCTTTCAGCATTTATCCCAACTAAAACCTGAAATAGAAAGCGGCGTATTTGGTTACGCCCAAGCCGGCTTTGGTGACTTTATCGGCTTTTGCTCCGCATGGGGGGGTTACTGGTTAAGTGCCATGCTTGCCAATGTCTCCTACTTGGTTATTGTTTTCAGCACGCTAGGAATGTTTTTTGACCAGCCGGATATGGTGCTATTCGGTGACGGAAATACCTGGTTAGCCGTTGCCGGAGCTTCGGTTCTGCTCTGGTTGGTCCATACACTCGTACTCCGCGGCGTACAAACCGCAGCAGTGATCAATATGGTAACGACGATCGCAAAACTGATCCCGCTACTCCTTTTCATTTTATGTGCACTGATTTCCTTCAAATGGGGATACGTTCATTTTTGACTTCACCGGTCTTCATTTTGGCGAGCAGCATGACCTGCTGTCCCAGGTCAAAAGTACAATGCTGATCACCGTTTGGGTATTTATCGGTATCGAAGGTGCTGTTGTTGTTTCTAGTCGGGCAAAGAACCGTAAAGATATTGGCCGTGCAACTATTTTAGGCTTGCTGACTGCGCTCTCCATTTATGTATTGGTTACTTTATTATCCATGGGCGTGATCAGCACTGAAGAGCTTGCAACCTACCAGAATCCGTCTATGGCTCGGGTCTTGACTGAAATCTTGGGTCCATGGGGGGGCTCAATCATTATCGGCTGCGGTTTGTTAATTTCAGTATGCGGCGCTTTTCTAAGCTGGACCGTATTGGCTTCTGAAGCACCTTATCTTGGCGCTAAAGATAATATGTTTCCAAAAAGCTTTGCCCAACAGAATAAGGCAGGCAGTCCGGTAAAAGCCCTGTTCTTTACGAACTGCTGCGTTCAACTTTCATTAATATTTGTGGTTTTTGCTGGCAGCACATATGACATATTGCTCGCTATCGCATCAGAAATGATCCTAGTGCCCTACTTCCTTGTCGGAGCCTACACACTAAAGCTGGCTATTCAACGTAAAGACCGTGGTTCTCTTCTATTAGTAGGGCTTGGCGCTAGCTTTACGGCATTTGGTTACTTTATGCTTCAGGTTTAAACTACTTGCTACTCTCAGCCCTGCTGTACTTGCCTGGTCTCTATTTTTATACCAAGGCAAAGCGGGAACAAAATACCACGGCCTTCATTGGAACCGAGAAAGCAGCGGCTAGCTTATTGACTGTGGCGGCCTGCCTTGCCGCAGGCATGCTTTGGCAAGGAATGATTTAATCATTTTATGTCCCCACAGAAAAAAGCCAGCTTGTTAGCTGGCTTTTTATTTTCATTCTCTGATAGACAAGAATATTATTCAGTTTGATATTAAGGTTCAACCATATGGACTCTTAATTCTTCACCGCTATCTGCGACCATTGTGATCCTACAACCAGCTTTACTTTCAATCAGATCAAGCTGCTCGCTTTCTAGCGCATACGGTAAAGTAATCAACAATTCGTTAATCTGCTCTGATCGAGCTAATCGCAACAACCGGATCAGGTTGTTCGAATCACTGATGTTGGTTGACAACACTTTTAATGCCTGCAGCTGTAGTTTTTCTGACTCAGTTAATTCATTGGGCAAAGAGGATGTCCATGAGATCTCAAATGCCGGAACTAACGTTTTTAATGCATCAATAAAAGTCAGCCTATGTTTACAAGATGCAGATAGGAACGATGTGTAATCAAACACAACATTACTACTTTTTGAGATTTCAACTGATGTTTCCATAATCATCCTTAAAAGAAACATAACCACTGTTGTTTAGAACTCAGTGTACCGATTGGCATCTACTTGTAACTATATTCAACTATACGACTAACTTGTTTCTGAGGAATTGTTTATTTATCAAAATTTGCGTTCGATCTTACTTTTATGGCCTAAAAACCAATATTAAAATACACTAAGAACAATTGATTAACATCAATAAAACCTTAAAAACACACGCTTCACTTTGTTGAAATATTGACCGATTTTACGATATTCATGGATATATTATAAAAAACCACTCAGAAACCACATTAAAAGCAACAAAAGCCAAACATAACCACAACAAGTCTTTTTGGTTGATCAATGCTTTAATAAATATAAATAAATAAACACCAGAATAAATTCATGCCTTACTGGTATTCCATTTTAAATTTCTAGTTATGAAAAACCCTGAGAGGTAGAAATAACAACAACACCATTTTCAGATACATGAAAACGTTCTTTATCTTGCTTATTATTCACACCAATAATAGTACCGGGTGGAATATTTACATTTTTATCTATAATACAATTCTCCAAATGCGAATCAGCGCCGACGGTTACGCCTTCAAATAAAATACTGTTTATCACAACCGCTGCATTCTTAATTGAAACCTTTGGAAATAGTATTGAGTTTTGTGCCGATCCTCCGGCAATAACCACACCATTAGAAATGATCGAATTGATAAAGATCCCCTCATTGCCAGCTGCCGATGATACGGTTCGTGCCGGGGGGGTAATTGCGCTCATAGGTTCTGATCGGCCAGTCTTGCTGATACAGTTGCAATGGTGGCTGTATCTTCAAAGATCCATGTTTGACTGATAGTAGGCATCAATGGTCCCGACATCTCGCCAATAGGCATCTTGACTAACGCGCCCCTCTTCCCCTCCAAACTGATAAGCATATACACCTTGGTTATCAATTAGACCTGGAATGATATCTTTACCAAAGTCATGGCTAGATAGTGGGGTTATCTGCATCACGTTCCAAAGTACTGGCCAGAGCATCTATCGAGAAAATATAAATCCCCATAGAGACTAAGCTTGAGTCAGATTTATTAGGAATAGAGGCTGGAGTCTCTGGCTTCTCTGCAAACTCGATGACCTGATACTGGTCGTTTACTGCCATCACTCCGAATGAATTCGCTTCTTCTCTCGGCACTTCCATACAGGCAACAGTCAGTTCAGCTCCGGACTCTTTATGGTGCGTCAACATTGGGGCATAATCCATCCGATAAATATGATCGCCAGAGAGCACTACGACATATTTCGCTGCACTGCGTGATAACAAATATAAATTCTGATAAATAGCATCAGCAGTTCCCTGATACCAACTATCTCCAGTACGCATTTGCGGCGGCACCGCGGTTATGTACTCCCCCCAGTTCAGGATTGAATATTGACCATCCATCACGCAGGTGCTTCTGAAGCGAGTGGGACTTATATTGTGTCAGTACTAGAATCTGTCTTAACCCAGAGTGCAAACAGTTTGTTAAGGTAAAATCAATAATCCTATATTTACCACCAAATGGAACCGCAGGCTTTGCGCGGTTATCTGTTAGCGGAGACAGGCGCTTCCCTTCTCCGCCAGCCAGAATTACTGTTATGGTTTCATCTTTCATCTGATATCCCCCCCTATTTAATTCGAGCCAACACCATATCAGTAGTTAATCAGCAATTATCAAGCCAGTAATTTCCCTAACCGCTACTTTATCAAAGTCCTACCAAGCCCTTCCCAAACCCTGTTAGGCAACACTCATAAACGATTATGCGTAAGCTTCACTGATGCAAGAAGCTCCTGACCCTGCACCAATAATGTGATACCCACAATGACTTGCACTTATTTGGAGCATATTTTTAGCTACCGAAGAAACAATAAGCCTTTGCATCACAATGATCCAAAAGCTCGAATTGAAGTGGTTATTTTAAGTCAGTTAAGGACGTTCACCGTTAACTAAGCGCAACTCGATATCAGTAATAACTTCGGGCAACTCTGCAATCGTATCGATGAGATAATGTGCGCCAGAATGAGCAAAAGCGTCTTTTGCCTTAGCGAGAGCCGCTGCAAGAATTTCCTCATCGGTGAGTTAAAATTGTGGCTGGGTCAAGCCTGCTTCATTGTCATGCCTAACCCTAATTCACCAGATACGCTATATAAAAAAGGGGCATGGTCTTAACCATCCCCCCCCTTTCTTTTAATCACTAGAGCTAGGGCCTAATGGCGATCATCCGACATTACATCATCTTCAATATGCCGATAGTCACCTTTTTCTTTCTGCTCCCACCTTGCATCGAGAGTCGCCAGCTCCCTTTTCATTTCTGATAGCTCGCGCTCCATGTAAGAAATATTCCGTATCAGCATTTTTCTTTCCATGTTCTATTCCTTATGAAATTAAGCTCATTAAGATAATATCAATTTGAATGGATTAAAACGCGGCTATCTATTCAAGAATCTTTTTTTGCACTGATTAAAAAAGCAACATTCAGTGACTGTTAAGTATCGTATCTGTTTTAAATTTTGCCAAATTAAAATACCTTTTATTCATCAACCTTCTGTCATTGAAGTGTAATGTGCTTTTGATATTAAAAGAGCCCGCAACTTTAGCTGTCGCGGGCTCTTCTTAATGCCGAGCTAAAAGGTACCTACACTTTGAACTGGTTTATTGCCTTCTGTAGTTCACCGTTATTATGGTTGAGTTGTTGAGTCTCTGTGACAGCGGCCTCCATCTGGCACTCGTTTCGTCAGCCATATCATTTACGCGGTTAACATTACGGCCAATCTCTTGAACAACCTCGGTTTGCTCCGATGTTGCACAGGCAATTTGCTCTGTCTGAGCCTGAATCTTCGAGATTGAAGTCATGATTTATCTAAGGCATCACCCACATTGCGAGATTCGGTTGTTGTTTGCTCTGCCTGACTACGATTTCGTCCCCATAACAGAAGTAACATTCTGTGTATTTGATTGCAGTTGCTCGATAATTTTCTGAATATCGATTGTCGACTGCTGCGTTTTACTCGCGAGACTACGTACTTCATCAGCAACCACGGCAAACCCTCTACCGTACTCACCAGCACGCGCCGCTTCAATTGCGGCATTCAAAGCCAACAAATTCGTCTGGTCAGCGATATCACTGATGACACTGAGCACTTGACCAATCTGATCCGCATCTTGACGAAGGTTTAGCACCAGCTCCTCGGCATTAAATATCTCCTCAGATAGTAGTTCCACATTTCTAATTGCCGACTGAACCGTATCATGGCTTGTAGACACCAACAGCTCAGCGTCTTGAGTCATCGTACGCGTCTGCTCAGCATTGGCTGAGATCTCACGAACTGCATGCCCCCCCATCTCTGTAGCAGCCGTCGCTATTTGGTCTAGTTCCTCTTTTTGAACCTGCACGGCATCATTGGTTGCCTTGATTGTTTTTTCCATTCCCTGGCTATTTTGCTCTACATAACCGGCTAATTCGCGGCTGTGCTGAATTAACCTTTGGATTTTGCTGGCAAAATCATTAAACGCCAGGGCAACGCGTCCGATTTCGTCTTCACGGTCCATAACAAGTCGCTGGGTCAAATCACCATCACCATGGGCTATATCTCGCATGGCCATTGCCGCTTGATTCAAAGGGGCCAGCGATTTTATGCAAAACAAACCCAGCGCCACCGCCAACACAACAACTCCCAGCACGGCAAAGATAATTGCTTGCTGGCTGGCTTTGCTGACAGGCTCTTCGACCATAGACATTGGCACCATTAGCGCTAGCTTCCAATCCATTTTCGGATATTCGAGAGCGATATCCTGGATGGCGACCAGTTGCTTATGACCTTGCCATTCAACCTCTGAAAACCAGGTTGCTGTTGTGCTTTTAGAATGGCTGAGTTGAGCAAAACCTGCATTATCGCGATCAAGCTTTTCGAGGGTTAAGTCCTTAACCGTGTCAGTATCCATTCCTGAAAATAGCAGCACCTCTCCATTGCCATTAAATAGGAAAGGCGTTCCTTGGCCTAAATAGCGCGTTTCATCCAAAAGGGCTTTTTGCAGAGCTGTAATTTTTAAATCAGCACCGCCGATGAATTTTAATTCACCTGAATCATCATAAACAGGCATATATATTGCCCCGTTTAGATTCCCATTTCTCACATCAATTGCTGTTGTCAACCAAGGCGATTTATTACTTATCGATGTTTTCCACCATGGTCGCTGCTTTAAATTAATTGCGGGATCAAAATATTGTCCAGATGCATCAAAATATTCACCAGTTTTTTCCAATGCAAAAAACAAGCTGAATAAATTAGGGTCAACTTTATTCATCCTATTTATGTATTTAACAATTGAGTGATACTCTTTTGAATTTAATTCCTCATCATGACTGTTTCTTTCTTCTATAAAGTCCTGCAAATCAGGGCCATTGAGAAAAGTATCCACAACAGCTTGATATTTCAGTATATAACCTCTTGCAAATTGAGCTTTTTCACTCACTTGCGTTGCCAATCCATTGCGAATATTCGTTTGAGTTAAATCTGAAATTTTATTCACTGCCATCCATGTACCAACCGATGCGATTAGTAAAACCAACAGTGAAACACCCGCTATTATTTTCTTAACAAGAGATAGACCTGCCATTTCTAAGCCTTTATATCCAGTAAAAATAGCTAAAATAGTATCTACAGACCACACTGTATTTACTTGTTAGCAAAAAGGTTGAAAAAATGTAATGATTACCTATCGAACAATTTCAAATAATAGTAACAGTATTTTCATTAATACCAATTAGTTCTATTCGATAGAATTAATAGTTAATTTTTGAATCTATGAGCAACATCACGAATACTTATATCGCATACATTGATGGCATAAAAAATCGTGCCTAAAAGACATGATGAGTAATAATCCAAACCGCATTTTATCGTCAAAAAATTAACACTTACATTTATCTGCTTTTCCACCGACATTTCAACAACTGTTTCACTCACTGAATTAAGTGCAATTGAGTGGTAAATAGTATTAGCGTTCAGCTCGCAGTTCTCATAAAATGCACCTGTTTGGGGAGTAGTCACCAATTGTTCGCCTGTCGTCATCCCCGAAGCCTCATGCTTCCGGCAGTCGAGGATGGATTTGCTAGGTATTCCATACTTTTAGCACCATTTTGACGAGACCAACGCCATTATTTATGCACTATTGTGTTGTTTGTTAATGCGCGGAAGGTCAGGCTATTCTCATCCTACCCACCCTTCCGTGCGTACCTGGAAGGAGAAAACCATGAGCCTTTTTAGCTATGAAGGGTTCGCTGTTCTGATTGTCATCATGCTGGCGCTGGACTTGTACCAAACCCGTGGCGGTAACGTCACCATAAAAAAAGCCGCTGTCTGGAGTTTATTCTGGGTTGCGCTTGCTCTGACGTTTAACTTTGTTATTTACCTGTATTGGCAAGAAATGGCACCTGTCAGCAGTTACACCAATAGTGAAGCTGCAACGGCGTTTCTAACTGGCTATCTGCTAGAAAAATCACTCAGTGTCGACAACTTATTTGTCTTTGCACTGATTTTTGGTCAGTTTGCCGTTCCTGAAGCGATACGACCCCGGGTATTAATGCTTGGTGTCGTTGGCGCCTTGATACTTCGCGGGATCATGATTGCTGTCGGTGCCGAGCTACTTACCCAATTTCATTGGGTTCTGTATGTCTTTGCTGCATTTCTGTTGTACACGGGGCTATAAACTGTGGAGCGAGGATGAAGACGAACAGGATGACTTCTCTGATTCACTGCCGGTTCGACTGGTCAAGAAATGTTTCCGAGTCAGTGATTCCTATCAAGGAAACAAGTTGCTCGTTAGAGATAGTCAGGGTTGGATAGCCACGCCGTTAATGATCGTGATAGCTGTAATCGCCCTGACAGATGTGATGTTTGCACTGGATTCGATCCCGGCGATCTTTGCGGTTACCAAGGAACCTTTCCTTGTATTCACCGCAAATGTTTTTGCTTTGCTCGGGGTTACGTTCGCTGTATTTTGTTCTCGAAGGTATGCTAACACGATTCTGTTACCTGCGCCCGGCGCTGGCATTCATCCTCAGCTTCATTGGTATCAAGATGCTATTGATGGAAACCAGTTGGGCAATTCCGACACCGATTTCATTGTGTGTCATTGTACTGACGATATCTGCTGTGATTATTGGGTCACTCTGGAAAACTCGAACTGTCCCCGCCTCATAAAAGGCTACAGTATTATAAACACAACCTGAGCACACTACGTGCTCAGGCTATTTTCAAAATTACTTTCACTTTCTTAGTAACTGAAATCTTTCAGGGTTATATACTGCGGCTCTACACGCTTATCACCAGGCCGGTCATAACCGTAAATGTCTTCACGCAGTTGGAGCTGCTCGTTCTCATCAACCCAGGCGGTCACATACATAAAATCAACATTCACCCTTCTTGCCAGGCTAACCGTATCTTGCTCATCGTCATTGACCATCTGTTGATAAGGTGCCATACCCGAGCGACGCTGATGCTGAAGGATGATCTCTGCCAGTTCATCGGCTTTTTCAACCCTGACACAACCTGAACTGAAATTACGTTTCGTCTTATCAAACAGCCTTCGCGATGGCGTATCATGTAAAAATACCGAGTAGTCATTTGGCATCAGGAACTTCACCTTGCCTAACGCATTCGCCGGGCCGGGCCCTTGCTGGAACTCATAGGGAAACGTTTCCGGGTCTACCGTGCTCCACTCGATTTGTTCGGGTAAGATAACACTGCGATCACGGT
>LLEM01000113.1_pt1 | contig 17830 bp, 18 predicted proteins | sample 595841 | NCBI WGS metagenome assembly LLEM01 (sample SAMN02919313, study PRJNA255460) | bioreactor metagenome | biome: chemostat; feature: culture 2012_10.2; material: sediment; isolation source: day64 10degC chemostat 2012 inoculated with Wadden Sea sediment taken from... | place: Germany: Bremen ...
CCTGGCCGAGCGCAATAACCAGCTCTTCCGAAGAAATACCGTTTGCCATTGCGCCAGCATAATAGGCGTATTTCACGCCGTGAACACGGCGGAAATCGTTATCACCTAAACTTTGCGTGCCTAATGCTGGGGCAAAGGCACTAACTGGATGGGTATTGTCGGCGCTTGCACTCTCGCCTGAAGTAAGTTCGGCTTGCTGGCTGATCCCTAAGCCTTTCTCAGGATGATTGACCACGTAACACCCGAGGCTCAAGTCCTTCAGTATTTGTGCCATAGCACCAGTATTGAAGTGGGTAGCACTTTCATTCACTTGCCACGGCCATGGCGATAGCTTTTCGTTATTCATGGTTGTTTGTGTTGTCATAGTATGTGTTCCTAACTCAAGCTTCTTCAATACAGATTGCAATGTCTTTTACTTCGTAAATACGCAGGCCGTCTTTACTCAGGTTGGCATCACCAATGATGATGCGCTTTCCATCTTCATCTTTAATTGCGGTGATGTGGACATCCAGTGACATTTGTTTGTTTAGCGGGTTGATCTGGCCGCGGTATTTCCATTTCACTTCAGACTGGATCTGACCAAATTTCGGTGAACGGAAACCGGCACCGAGATCTTTGTTCAGGGCGTAAGTCTGCATCAGTTCGATAATCGCTTCGACACCCAGAGAACCCGGCATGACCGGATCTTGGTGGAAGTGGAACTGGAAGAACCAGTCGCTTGGGTCAATAGTACGCTCGGCATACAAGTAACCTAAGCCTGCCTTACCCCCCCCATCGCTGGTGATATCAACTTTGTCGATAAAGTTAAGGCGACCGCCAGCTAACTGGTAGTGTGGCTGGGCTTCGCCAGTTGCTGATAGCGGGGGGGCATTGAAGTAGCGGCTTTGCTTATCAAGCAGGTCGATAGTGACATCAGGCGTGCGATTATTATCGATGTGCCAAGGTTGTGTCACTTTACCGTTATCCAGTCCCAGCTGATCTTTCAGTGCTTCACCTTTGAAGTAACCAAATACCGCGGTACCTTCATAGAAAGGGACGCCGTCAGTACTTAGCTCGAAGCTGAAGCTTTGCACGATGTTGGTACCCCATCATCACCGTTGAAAGCAGACGGGAGTCATTAACAATCGTTTTTCCGCGGAGGTCAACATTGCGCAGCATCTTGCCGCTGCCATCAAGGTTACGGAAAAACAGCTCCTGACCCGGGAAGCCCAGGGTGGTGCCCATATAGCCTGAAATAAAGCCATTTGGCTGGAGTGAAATTTCCATCAACACCGAGTAGGGCATTAGAGTGTTATGGCTGTTTTCGTTAAAGTACCAAGCATTTACCGGCACTTCATATTCAGCGATACATGATGACGGTGTTTTGAAGTCACCACGGGTACCGTTGACTTCGATGACACGGGTGGTCAGCTGTAGGTCACCACACGGGGGTACGAGGCGGGATCATGCCGCGATAGATTGAGAAATCAGGACCGAAACATTTCTCGATATCACCGGTTGCAAACTCAAACATGTGGTACGGCGTGAACGGTACGGTATCTGGTGTGCGGTTCGGGTAATCGGGTGTTATTGGCGCTTCAACGTGCTGCAGCGGAATAACGCCTTTGTTCGGTGCCGTATTCAGTTCGGGAATCTGAGCCATCAGCGGTGCATTGGCAGATGCTTGCTGGTTTACTGATTGTACTGTCGTTTGCGCTACCTTCACCTCAGCAGCAACATCTTCTGCAATGTAGTCTTCAGCAATATAGTCTGATGAACCGATATAGCGAGTACACTCGGCTTCTTCTTTGATCATCACGCCCAAGTTCTGGAAGTCGACCACAACTTTGCCATCAAGCAGAATATCGATATTTGCTTTTGCATAAGGGCGAGGGCTCAGGCCAATTTCCGTGACTTCCATTCGGTAAGTCAGCACGGCCGATTGTGGCAGTACCTGACCACGGCAGCGTACCTGCTGTGGCGCATTTTCAAGTGGTTGGAAGCGACCGTTCTGAACTTGAGTATGCATTCCCAAATACATCATAAAGAACTGCAGCAACTGACCACAGCCTTCTGCCATCAATGAACCGGCCATGACGGAATCATCTTTGAAGTGGCAAGGGAAGTACCAGTGTTCTGGTTCCAGTTGTTTGTGGCCTTCGATTAAGCCAAGTCCCCCATGTGCCGCCATGCGGATCAACGTGGCTGACTTGTTCTATCATCATGAATTTTTCTGAGCTGAAACACAGCGACGGCTGAACGCGGTCAGAAATATGACTGTCACCAAAACAACCGGCAATATTGGCACTTAGCAGGTTATGCAAAGTGTGATAGTCGAACTGGGTCTTCTGGCAGTGCAGAATTGGATTAAAGCGCTGCTTAACCGCCATGCTACGTACTTTCAGCTCATCTTCGGTACGAATAACCCCTTTGCCGTCTGCCAGTTCTTCATCAGTAAAGAAGCCCGCACAGCCGTTATCCATTTTCAGGATCATCTTGTCGCCGACGAAGCACTCGTAGGAGAAGAAGAACAGCAGGGTATCGCCGTTGCGGGCAAAGTTGTTGATGGAGATATCGTAACGTAGGGTATCGCCACCACGCGGCAGGTCACCGAGGAAGGTGAGGGTACAATCAAGCAGGCGATAAACCCGCTCGCCTTTGTTTTCGAAATCGATGCCGAGGTAGCTAATAAGCATTAAGTCACACTGACCAGATTCTACGGCTACCGCCCAAGGGGATCTGACCGTCGACCAAGTAGGGGGGGGCATCTACAGGAATGTCGTATTCCGTGGTCATGGTGCTTGGCTTAAATTCCAGCATCTGGGGCATCAAGTTTAGTCACTCGCGATACCAGCAGGTAGTCGGTGGTCGGCAGTCTTACCCGACGGGAATAGTTGTCGATAATCGCGTAATCAGGGCCAAATACATTGGCAATATCGCCTTCGGCGTATTCGACCAAGTCTTCGTAGTCCCAAATACATGGCTTGCGAACCGGCTTTGCCATTACGTTTTGTGCTGGTGAGATCTGCTCTGAAACAGCGTCAGGCTGATGGTTAAATACCTGGCCCGTGCCCGCGTTCATTTGCGCGGTGACTTCGTTAAGCTGCGCCTTCAATAGGGCGTCAGCCATTTTCAAACCTTGCTCGCGATTTTGCAGGAAGGCCTGGTGGATTTGCTGTGCCAGCTGTTGATTTTCTGCAAATGAAGCGCTCTGTAATGAGCTTGAATCACTCTGCTTATTAGCGGATAGGACGTTGGTCATATTGCTCTGAATACCTGTGTTCGGAGTCTGGCTTGGCGTAGCCATAGTCATAGTCGGGGGGGATACTAATGGCGCTGATGGTGCCGCCGCGATGGACTTGGCTAAGTTAGCCTCGGCCTTAGTGTTAGCTACGGCTTGTACACGCGGTTTCGCGTAAGCGACTTTTTGCTGGATTTGCGATAGCTCAGGAAGATCCGTTGTCACGATATGTTGATAGATATCGCGTCCACCAAGGGTGACTTGCTTAATTAGCTGACGTGTTGAGTCGGCGGGCAACTCACTGCCAAGGCGCGCAGTCAGAGATTGATTTTCTGTGCTCGTTTGTGTAACGAGAAGCTGCGAACACTGGCCTTCACTGATATTCGCGACGATGGCCGCTTTTCTCTCGGCGTGTGTGGTCGCTTGGTTTAGGCTCAATAGTCCGTGGAGGGGTACTCGACATACCTGATGCCGCATAACAGTGACCCATGCGTCGGCTGGCCTGAGTTTGTGCTGCTCGAGATAGCGGGAAAGCCATGACATCGGTGCTTTCTGGCGCTTGGTTGAGCTCAAGTAAGCTAATGTTGTCCGCAGCAATACCGGCTTCATTCAGAAGACGGTTGGTGGCAGACTGGCTTTGGTCGACGGAACTAAAAGCGAGCGCATTGATTGTGCCATAGCTGTTGCTAGCGGCGACTTCTTGAGCATCAACGAGAACAATGGCTCCCGCACCTTCACCGACATGCCAACCACTATCTTGTGCTGTTGAGGCTACTGGAGTAATGCTGTTTTTGAGAATTACCTGCTCGGCACTGCCGCTGAGATCGACGGCGGCGATGACGACGGCATCAAGGGATTCTTGCGCCATCAGGTTCTGTGCGACATCGATACAGCGGGCGACAGACTGCTCAGCCGCAGAAATAGTAAATGCCGGGCCGTTGAAGTCCCACAGCGAGGCAATCCGCGACGCCATGATATTGCCAATAAAACTGGTGTACTGGTTGAGCTTGGCGGCATCCAGCACACTGTCCATGGCAATGGCTTCAAGCGACTGGTATTCGCTGTCAGTTAGGGTGATCCCCCCCATGTTGTCGAGGCTGTCGGCAAGTTGCGTATGCAGGTTAACGCGGCCGCGGAACTGGTGCATTTCCAGCTCGGTTTCCATTGCTACCAGAACGGCAACCTTTTGTCCGGTTTCAAGCTTGGCATCCCGAATCGCCTCGTCAGCGACTTTCATTAGCAACAGTTGCTGTGAAATCAGACGGTCATCTTCGTTCGGCGGTACTTTGAAGCGCAAGAAGTCCAGCTCGAAATGATCAATGTAGGCACCGTGCGGTACGGTATGCAAACCGAACTGGCTTAATAGCTCAGGGTGTTGATCCAGACCTTTCCAGCGCTTCTTCGGCAGAGCGACAAAGGCATCTGCACCTGTTTCTATGGCATGGTTCAATGCATTAATGGTTTTCAATGAACCGAAGTGCGAGGCTAAGCCGGTGATTTTCAGTGGTGCGGTTACCGTAGGCTTCGTTTCTTGAGCCGAAATGGCAGGTGTCGAAACGGCTTGCTCTGAGCGAGAAGAGTATGCTTCCAGCAGCAGGTGTGCGTTACAGCCACCAAAGCCAAACACCGAAACACCCGCGCGTCGCTCGGGATTTCCGGCTTTGTCTGGCCAAGGTTGAACTTGGGTCGGCAATGTATGCGAACCGAACAACCCATCAGGCGAAGACAGCGGGGGGGTTGATAAATTAATACTTGGAGGAAGTACACCTTCTTTCATGGCGAAGATCATTTTCATGATCCCGGGCATACCCGCCGCCGTGAGCAAGTGGCCGAGGTTGGATTTTGCCGAGCCGATAAGCGGTGCCTGAGTACTGTTTAGCTTGTCGGCAAAGAAGCGCTCCATGGATGTCAGCTCGACTTTGTCACCTAGCGGTGTGCCAGTCGCGTGGCATTCAATCACCTCGATACTTTCTGGCGACAGGTCGGTCGCCTCGTAGGCGCGTTCGAACGCCTGAACCTGTCCTTTGCTGTTCGGGCTAAGAACAAACTGGCCGCGGCGTCATTGGACAGGCCGATCCCGCTGACTACTGCATAGATATGGTCGCCATCGCGCTCAGCATCTTCGAGACGCTTGAGTACCAATACGCCCGCACCTTCACCGGCAAACAGACCTTTGCTGTTGCTATCGAATGGCGCCGAGACACCGTGGTCCGGGTAGGCATGGAAGATGGAGAAACCCATGTTGATGAAGAACGGATCGGCACCGGAGACTGCGCCTGCCAGCATCATATCGGCCTTGCCGGTATTGAGGTAGTCACAGGCCAATTTTAGCGAGTAGACCGAACTGGCACAGGCAGCATCGAGCTTAACTGGGCACTACCCCAGACCAAGTGCGTCGGCGACTAACTTGGAGCATTATGTGCGGCGGCACCGTTAGCCGGATGAGTTTCTCTTGTCTGGCTGTTTGACGGGCTTAGCGAAAAGTGGTCGTTGGCCAGTTTCGCTTGCAGCGCTTTCTCTACCGCAGAGTGGTACAGCGGCAGAAATAAATCATTGGAGCGCGTCGTCGGGAATGATAGTGCCCCCCATGATCACACCGCTACGTTCTAGTATTGCGGCATCTAACGGGATACCGGCATCTGCCAGTGCTTTCCGGCTGGTGTCCAGTGCCCATAGGAAACTGTCGTCAAGTCCTTTGAACTTCTCGGCAGGTAAGCGGTATCCATTACCATCAAAGGTGAAGTTTTGGATGTAGCCGCCTTTATCACAGTAAAAACGGTCTGATTCTCCTTGCTGACCCTGATAACTGTCTGGGTTGGCACCGAGCTTCTCTGGCTTAAAGTGCTGCGAGAATCTCTTTTATCCAGCAGGTTTTGCCAAAATGCTTTCGGTGTATCCGCATCGGGATACTGATTAGCTAAACCAACAATTGCAATTTTCTTGCTGGTGTTATTGGCGTTGGTTGTGTTGTGTTGAGAACTCAAACTGGCTCTCCTTGTATTTTGTTCGTTTGAATGTTCGCAGCTGATAAGGCATTCGTTTGCTGCTGTTCAAGCCCTTCTAAAAGGGGGGGATCCAGTGACAGAGGGATTTGGTGCGTGATGAGCTGGCCAAGACACTTGAGCAGGGTGAGAATATCTTCCCCCCCGCCTTTGGCATTTGCCGCGATGGTGCAACTTTCTGTTGTCACCTGATCTGCACGGTTGATCTTGTCGATGAGAGTGCTGGTTTGCCTGTCTGCACCTACTTCGATAAATAGGCGAGCGCCTTGCTCGCGAGCACTACGGATCAGCGCTGTAAAGTCGAGCGTCGAGCAGAAGGTATCCGCAATGGAGTCCGCAATACGTTGGCTATCGATCTGAACTGGCTTATTCTGGTTATTAGACATATTTTGGTTTTTGACTAATAGCCCGGCAGCACTGATAAAGCGAATGTGCTCTGGCAGTTCATCACATAGCGGCTGGCGGTAAAACTCAGTGACCTGCTGATGCTGGCTCATTGCCGGTGCCGTGTGCATTGCGGTGACTCGATTGGCTGCAATACCGCGTTTACCCAGTTTTTGAGCAGGGCGCGGCAGTCATTTTCACAGCCAGCAAGCACGCAAGTATCACCTTGGATAATGGCCAGGTAAGCATGCGGAAATTCAGGTAGCAGGGTTTGAATAGCCTCAGGCTCGCTACGAACAACAAAGCTATTCCAGGTGATCGTTTCATTGTCGTCTAGCTGCCATGCTTCACGGACGGCAGTCAGTTCGCCGGAGATAGCTGTGGTGAAGATCGGGCTGGTTTGGGTCATCTTGATCAGGGCGTGCGGATTTTTCCATACCCCCCCCAAACTTGCCACATTGAGGCCTCGCCCTTGGAGTAGCCCAGAGCCAAATCAGGCTTAACCGCAAACTCTTCGCAAAGCACCTGAGTTAGCAGGTAGCTGCTGCCGACACCGGCAATAGCAAGCTCGCCCAATGTCATTTCGGCTGGATCAGTACCATATGTCTTCTCGGCTTGCAGCATTTCTTTGAGGTTGCCTTCACGTTCAAGGCGAGCGTAAAGCGCCGGGAAATATCGATGAAATTCGCGGAACATGCAGGGTAGACAGTGCCGACGCCTGGATAAACAAACGCGACCCCCCCGCCACGGCTGTTAGGTGACGGTGAAAAACAGCTTCCAGCCGGCGTTTTGTAGTGGCTGTGCTCTGCTATCACTTTAGGCAGGGCATTGCTGATGGCAGAAATTTCTTGCTGTACAGCAGAAACGGAAGCCCCCCCTTGAAGAACGATGACCTGCTTTGGCTGTGAGTTTGCCGATCCTAGCGTGCTGGAAGCCTCTGCCTGATATTGCCTGATGGTTTCACTCATCAAGCTAATTAGGGCATGAGGTTCACTGTCACTTTCAGCCAGACTGTTAAGGTTCTGGTCAAGCCTTGCAAGCTTTGCTTGTAGCTCTGCACATTCATGCCCGGCAACAATGAATAACAGCCGGGTAGGAGTCAGCAGAGATTGAGGCGCTTGTAGCCCTGTAGCCTGAGTCAATACCAAGCTGCTTTTCTGATTGAACGTAAGGCTGGCGACGCGTGCTTTATGCGGCTCGGTAAACCAGTAATGGTCTGACAGCGTGCGCCCAGCAGTATCTTCAACCATTTGGTATAACGCCGCGAACTTCTGAGCCGCTGTCAATGTGTCAAAAGTCTGTTGGTTGGTTATATCAATCGCTTGTCGGCGAGATTGGGTAATGGCTTGCTGGAGCGTATCGGCAAATCCTGCCAAGTAAGCATGAGGGTGAATCTTGTTCTGGGCTGCGGTTAACCCTGCTAGCATCAAAATCGTTGGCTGTGATTCACCTTGTTCGATATTTGCTATGAGTCGAACAAGTTTACCCTGGCTGACGGCCTCAACAGCCGCTTGCAGCGCTTTTTCAAAAGCACTTGCTTCTAAATTGTCAGAAATCGAGATTGTCTCAGCCGCAGGTAGCAAGGTAAGACAATCGGCAGAAAGCCCAGCAGCATGCGCTGGCTGGGCTAAAAGAGCGATGCGCAACGGCATCGCTGTATTGGAAGAGTCAGTCACTATGACAGAAGCTCCTTTTCTGGCTCGGACTTCACCAAGAATGCCTCGTTGAGGCTCTTGCTGATCGTTACTTTGGCACCTTTCATTACGGCACTCAGACGACCATCCTGATGGTAAAGCGCGATGTTAGCTTGTAGTGAACGAGAGGTGGATTTAATCACATCAAGTTCCAGCCAGCCCTTGTCGCCAGCTTGCCCTGTGTTGCCGGCTTTCATTGGCGCGTAAGAAATAAACTCACCAACGGCAGAAGGCAGGCTAGCTGCGCCGTATTTCAACCTTGCCCAAATCAGCATCGCCTGCAGCAAATAGTCTTCAGCGAACGGCTGGCATCCACCTGCATGCAGGGTGGCGATAAACGATCCGCAATCCGCATCGGCAATGGTCGGTAGCTGGCATTGTGCAAGCAAACCTGCATCATCAAAACGCTCGACAGTCTGAATGCCTTGCAGTCTTGGACCATGAAACAGCGTACCGTTGCTGTATAGTGCTTCAGCAGTTGTGACTGGCTCGTTTGAATTTGCCGCAAAAGTCTTCGCTTGCGGCTGATCTACTGAATCAGTGACCGGTTCGACAACCAGCATCGCTTGATACTGTGGTCGACCTTGGCAGCTGATCAAGGCTTTGATTTGATCAGTAGCCTTAGCATCAGGTGTCAGCGTCAATGTCAGGGTTTGCACATCGTCCGTTTCAAAAATCACGCCTTTCAGCAGTTTGTAGTTGCGAACGGTAACGTTCGCTCCTAGCAGTTGTTCTGCTGTTTCGCGCATCCATTGGATAGCACACACTGTCGGTAACACGGGGTTACCGGCAATGCAGTGATCCTTGATGAAAGGCATCGCTTTCGGGTCAAGGTCGCGAGTTACAGTGATGCTTTTTGTCAGCGGGCTCTTTGCTACCAGCACAGATCCCGCATTAGGCTTTTTTTACAGCGTTTTCCTTGCTCTCAGCACCCTGCATGCTCGAACCAATAAGCAGCTGAATACCTGTTTCGCTCAGAAGCTGAGTGCTGAACAATTCTGCACCCGCCTGTAGAGGGATCACGTATACCCCGCGGTCGGTGAACATTTTCTTCAGCGCAGGGTTAACCATACCGCCATCCCAAGGTCCCCAGTTGAAGCTCATGACTTTCGCTTCTGGGTGACGCGCAGAGAATTGCAGTGCGGCTTTGTTCAGGATCTCGTTGGACATCGAGTAATCGCTCTGGCCTGTATTGCCGTAGAATCCTGCTGCCGACGAGAACATCGCAACCAGTTTTAGCTTGCTGCAGTCCAGGGCGTTCATGACCGCGTCAAGGCCGCCGACTTTGGTGCCGTAAACTAGGTTTAGCTCATCCAGTGTTTTGTCTTGGATGTGTTTGTCTGCAAGTACACCGGCGCCATGGATCAGGCCGGTGATTTCACCACTCTGAGACAGAGCTGTTAGTGTTTTGGCAACTGATTCACTGTTTGATACATCCAGGCTCAGGTATTCCGCAGTTGCTCCAACATTGGTAAATGCGGCTAGTGCTGCATTGATTTCAATGCTGCTTAATACCGGTTTTAATAGCGCATCGACTTTCTTCGGTGTTGGTTTGTCACCTGAAGCTTGAAGATGGGCAATTGCCGCAGGTTTTAGCGCATTCTCTTGCTTGCCTTGTGCCCACTCAGGCAGTTCGCTAGCAGAAACATGTTTGCTACGACCGGCTAGGATGAAGTGCGACTGGCATTGCTTTGCCAGTGTTAGCGCACACTCGAAAGTAACGCCCTTAGCTCCGCCAGTGACCAGTACCTTGTCGGTGTTGGTTAGCTTTGCTGCTGTGTTCTTCGTTAGAGCGGCTCCTGCCTCTACTGCCGTTAAGGTTGCTCGACCTGACTCTCCTTGGCCTGACTTGTCCTGGTTAAGTCCAGAGAAGCCAATTTCAACCGTTTGAGTATCGATATCAAATAGCTCAGCAGTGACGGCTTCTGCAAGATGGCGCGCATCAACAGCAGGAGCAATATCTAAAGCTCGGCAGAATACGTTAGGCCATTCGTGGCTTAACGTTTTAGTGAGACCAGATAGTGCCGCTTGGTTCAGCTCTGCTTTTGCTAACTGCTCTTCGTCACGGTAACCGAAGCCACCGTCGATACGGCTTACGGTAAAGAAGCTGCGACGGCCTGATGCAGATGCTGCATTCAATTGGGGAATGAAGCAACTTGGCAAACAAGAACGCGACTGAAATACTTTGTTTTGCATCGGCATTCAACGTTATTGCTGCGCTGTTAGCTTGTGCATCAGCACTAACAGGTTGTAGGTGAATGAATCCACCAATTTCTTTATGCTTGCTCTCAATTTCTGCAATGACAGCTGTTACGCCGGCTTCATCAACGTTTGCTAACGCGTAGCTAGCAATTTCGCTGTTTAGTGGCGAAGCGGCAGATAGAGGACTACGTACTACGGCGACTTGAAGGCCGTGAGCACTGAGCTTTTCTGCCAGTACGCCAGCATTGTGACCGTCATCGGTGATCACGATACATGCGTCTTTGGAAAAACAGTCTGCTAATTTATCTACCGCTGGTAACTTTTTTAGCGCCACCTCATTGTGAGGGGGGGAAGTTCTACGTTCGCTGCTTCGGCTACTGTTTCTACAACGGCTTCAACCACTGGGGCTGCTGTTGCTGTGTCTGATAGCTTGCTTTGCATATAGGTGACGATTTCGCCCAGCGTACGGCACTCCGCCAAATCTTCAGGATTAAGCTCTGGTAGTGTCGGCAACTGGTCTTGAACCGTACCTAGAATTTCTACACGCTTGATGGAATCGATACCTAGGTCTGCTTCCATGTCCATAGCCAGATCTAGCATCTCTGCTGGGTAGCCAGTTTTGTCTGCGACAACATCTAGCATGGTGCTCTGCACGTGTGCGGCATCAAGACCGTTTGCTGATGATGGTGCTGTTGCAACAGGCGCCGCAGAAACAGTGGCTGCAGGTAGCTTGCTGTTCATGTAATCGACAATTTCGCCCAGTGTACGGCACTCGGCCAGATCTTCAGGATTCAGTTCTGGCAGTGTCGGTAGCTGGTCTTGAACTGTTCCCAGGATCTCAACACGCTTGATAGAATCGATACCGAGATCGGCTTCCATATCCATTGCCAAATCTAGCATCTCGGTTGGATAGCCAGTCTTGTCTGCGACAACGTCCAACATGGTTTTTTGAACTTGCGCTGCATCCAAGCCGCTTGCAGCAGGTGCTGATACCGGTATGGTTGGAGTTACAGATGCTGTTGTTGATACAGGCGCTGCAGATACTGTCACAGCAGGTAGTTTGCTGTTCATGTAATCAACGATTTCGCCCAGTGTACGACATTCAGCTAAATCTTCAGGATTGAGCTCCGGAAGAGTAGGAAGCTGGTCTTGAACTGTCCCCCAGGATCTCAACCCGCTTGATAGAATCGATACCGAGATCGGCTTCCATATCCATCGCCAGATCTAGCATCTCGGTTGGATAGCCAGTCTTGTCTGCGACAACCTCCAACATGGTCTTTTGTACTTGCGTCGCATCCAAGCCGCTTGCAGCTGGTGCTGATACCGGTGCGGTTGGAGTTAAAGATGCTGTTGTTGATGCAGGCGTTACGGATACAGCTGCAGGTAGCTTGCTGTTCATGTAGGTGACGATTTCGCCGAGGGTACGGCATTCCGCCAAATCTTCAGGGTTGAGTTCAGGAAGCGTCGGTAGCTGATCCTGTACTGTACCGAGGATCTCAACACGCTTGATGGAGTCGATACCTAAATCGGCTTCCATATCCATGTCTAGATCCAGCATTTCAGTCGGGTAGCCTGTTTTGTCGGCCACGACTTCAAGCATGGTGTTCTGAACTTGAGCCGCTTCTAAGCCGTTAGACGCAGCTGTTTCTGCAATAACAGAAGCTGTTGCTGCTGTAGGTGCAGCACCTAGCTTGCTGTTCATGTAGGTGACGATTTCACCCAGCGTTCGGCACTCAGCCAAATCTTCAGGGGCTAAGCTCTGGCAGATTAGGAAGCTGTTCTTGTACAGTTCCTAGGATCTCAACACGTTTAATTGAGTCGATGCCGAGATCCGCTTCCATATCCATATCAAGATCGAGCATTTCGGTCGGATAACCCGTTTTTTCAGCAACGACTTCCAGCATGACTTTTTCAGCATTGGCTGTTTGCACTGGAGCAACAGCAGCTACTGTTGCTGGTGCCGGAGAAGGTTGCTGAACCGGCGCGACGGCCTTCGCGGGTACTGGTGCTTTAACCGGTGCCGGAGCAGCTACAGGCTTAGCCGCAGGTTGAGTTGTCGCTTGAGTTACAGGGGCAATCGCGACAGTCGGCGCTACCGTTTGTGGTGCCTGAGCAGCAACAGGAGCAGTAGAAGTAACCGTTACTTGCTGCGCTGGAGTTGCAGTTGACTGTAACGTTGGCTGTGAAGTCAACAATCCTAGTGCCGAGTTATTGCTGTTCGCTTGAAGTTCAAGGTAATGTGCGTGAGCTTTCAGTGTATCGGCTTGATGCTGGTGGAACATTTCCATTGAGCGCTGCAGGCTTTCAGGAATTGCCGTACCAGAAGCAGCCATCTTCGCCTGCTCTGTCATTAAGGTTGTGAACGTATCACCATACTGCTGCGGAATAGCCAAAAATTGCTGGTGAAGTTCAGCTACCTGCTGTTGTGCGGCAAAGAATGCATGCAATGACGCATCGCTAGGAGTTAGCGGAGAAGCTGCCTTGCTGACTTGCTGTGCAGGTGCTGACGCAGCTTGAGGCGAAACTTGAACAGGGGCCTGAGCAGTAGCGGCAGGCATTGCAGCAGGTTGCGTTGCAGCAACCGGTACTTCGCGGATTTCGGTTTTAATCACTTCTTTTTCCACAATTTTCTCAACGACTTTCTCTACGATTTCAGTTTGTGTGCTTACCGTTCCCGTTGCCAATGATTTGGCCATTTTGGCTCGGGTTGCGTCACTGATGTAATTGGTCGCGTTGAGTTTGATATTCATTGGTGATGTAGCGCTTGGCTGGGCGATATCGGCCTGGTATGGGTCGATATTGTCTAGCGTAACACCCGCAACCGCGAGTTGGACCGCGGCTAGACGTAACTGTTGATCGCTATCACCTTTCGGGTTCGGGTTGATGCTAATCGTGCAAAGATCTGCGTCTTGGTTGGCCGCGATTTTCTCGCTAAGGGTTTTCTCAACCAGTTTCTGCAGAATGTTCTTCGGACCGAACTCGATAAATACTCGGGCGCCTGCATCGTACATTGCCTCAAGCTGAGTGCTGAAACGCACTGACTGCAGCATGTGCTGCTTGAATGCTTTTTTGATGGCCTTGCCATCGTTTTTATGCAGCTCGCCAGTTGCGTTGGAGTAAAGCGGCAGTGCAGGGGGGGCACTGAATGTCGCTTTATCAATGGCGGCAGCAAATGGTTTCTGTGCGTGGGCAACCAATGGCGTGTGGAAGGCACCGGACACCGGAAGAGGGATCGCTTTGAAACCTTGCTCTGTGAGCGCCTTTGCTGCCAACTGAGCATTGTCGGTCGGGCCCGCAATAACCAGCTGTGTTGGTGCATTGTAGTTGGCGATGCTTACACCATCATACTTGCTGATGCACGTCTCGACAGCGGCTAGTTTATCTGCCTCGAGAATCACGGCATACATAGTGCCGCTATCACCTTCGGCAGGTGTGGCTGCCATGGCATGGCCACGCTCGAATGCTAGTTTGTAGTAGTCTTCCTGGGAGATAACACCTGAAGCGCACAGCGCACTGAGTTCACCAAAGCTGTGGCCCCGCCACCATGTCGCTTTGAAGCCTGCTTGGGTCATTAGTGCATATTGGGCCATAGACACTACACCAATCGCACTTTGTGCATTGGCGGTATTGGTCAATATGGCTTCTTGAGCGGCTGTGTCTTGCTTGTTGAAGACAGGAATAGGGAAAAGCACCTGAGACAATGGTGTTTTATTATTCTGTCCAAAGACTTTATCGGCGTTAGCAGCTGCTGGCGCGCCTCTGGGGTAATGACAAGCCAGTTCACGGCCCATATTGAGATATTGTGAACCTTGGCCGGCAAAAAGCGCAGCGACTTTTGCCGAACCTTTATCATTCACAAGGGCTGTTTCACGGTAGCTGGTTCCGTTTGGCAGCTGCCAGTGTGTTTTGGTCTGGCTTTCAAGTGTTGAAATAGCTTGGGTCAGCTGAGCCTGAAGCTCTTGGCCTGTTTTAACCACTAAGCCTAGACGTGCATGGCTGCTGTCAATGTCGCGCAAACCGTGAGTCTTCGCCAGTGCTTCTAGATCAATTTTGTTGCTTGCGATATTTGCTGCCGTTTCTTTCAGGCTCGCAAGAAGTGCTTCACGAGATGCCGCGCTGAACAGCAATGTTTGCGCAACTTCACGTTGGCGATATTTGTCACCACGGGCATGCTCTTGGGTGTACTCTTCCAGTACGATGTGGAAGTTGGTACCGCCGAAACCAAACGAGCTGATACCCGCACGGCGTGGAGTACCATCAACGCGCTGCATCCATGGACGCGTCTGGGTATTGAGGTAGAAAGGCGAGTCTTCAATTTCAAGCTTCGGATTCGGGCTGGTTACATTGATTGTCGGCGGCAGCACTTTATGGTGCAGCGCCAGCGCGGCCTTGATTAAACCTGCGGTGCCCGCTGTCGATTTGGTATGGCCAATCTGCGATTTTACCGAACCCAATGCGATGTGTTGCTTTTGGTCGTTGTTTTCGCTGAATACCGAACTCAAGCCTTTGAATTCAGCGACATCACCTGCTGCAGTTCCTGTACCGTGGGCTTCTAACAGACCAAGTGTATGAGGGGCAAAACCAGCATCATCATAAGCTCGCTTCAGAGCCTTTGCCTGACCTTCAGGGCGGGGCGCGTAGATACTCTTGAACTTACCGTCTGAAGATGCACCGACACCTTTGATGACGGAGTAGATACGGTCGCCATCACGTTCAGCGTCTTCCAGGCGTTTCAGCGCAATCATGCCGATGCCTTCACCAATCATCATCCCCTTTGAATCAATATCAAATGGTTGGATGGTTTCGTTGGTGGTGAATGCCGGTGTTTTCGAGAAACTCATGTACATGGTCGGTGAGTTATCGGTACAGACGCCGCCGGTGATCATCATCTCGCTGCGACCGTCAACTAATTCCCCAAGTGCCATGCGAAGTGCGGCAAGAGAGCCGGCACAGGCTGCATCGACGACGCAGTTGATACCGCCAAGGTCAAAGCGGTTCGCGATACGACCTGCGATAACGTTGCCTAGCGAACCCGGGAATGAATTCTCTTCCCAGTGAATATACTGATCTTGGAACTTCTTGATCAGCATCTCGCTGTCTTCGTCATTGATACCGCTGTTTTTGAATACTTTCTTTAAGACAGGGTACTGAAGACGGGCATTCAGGCTCTGGCTGATCTTCTGACCACCGCCAACACCCAAGGTAATACCAATTTTGTCACGATCATAATCTGTCGGCAGTTTGGCATCAGCCAATACTTCTTTGGCGACGATCAAGGACAGAAGCTGCGAGGTGTCAGTCAGCTCTAGAATATTGGGCGGTAGACCAAACTCCATAGGATTGAAATCCACTTCCGGCATGAAGCCACCACGTTTGCAGTAAGACTTATCCGGCGTGCTCTTGTTAGCATCGTAGTAGTCTTCGGGACGCCAGTGCGTATCAGGCACTTCAGTGATTGCGTCAATTTTTTCGCTGATCAAATCCCAGAACTTATTCAGGTAGCGAGAGTTTGCGAAGATACTTGCCATGCCAACAATAGCAACTGGCATGTCTTTAAGACGCTTGTTGAGTCGCTTGTCTTCTTGCGATTCAGACGTGTTATTTGGGGGGGTTTGGCTCATTATGAGTCTCCACTGAACACCCGAAGATCGGGTGTAAAAAATTCGTGTGGGTGTTGCGGACAGGCAACGTGTGAAAATTGAATAGGTTGAGGTGTAATAAAAAGTGCAATAACTGGTGTGGAAGCACACAAGCTAGGAAGTGATTGGTAGCAGCAAAGCACCGGAGTGCGCGAGTAAAGGAAATATGCATATCAGCAGTAGCATACTTCTGGCATTCGATGATGTGCGATAGTGCTTTCATCTGTATAAGTCGTATCCATCATAATCCTGCTGAACTACTGCTGTGATTATCAGAAAAGGAGGTACTTACCATCCGTTATGAAAGCCAGCTAAATCCGTTGATGGGGGGGCAGCAGCCTACCCGAGCTCGCTTTTCGTTACAATCGTCTGAACGGGAGGTAGGATCTCTTCAGACCAGTTCAAAATTTCAATTTTTGATTTATCGCATTATCAATATCTATAACATTTTGAATTAAAATGATTATTTAATCTTTATTAGTGTAAATACTCAATTTTTCACAAAAGTATGATCTACGCCCCAATTTTGCAAATAAGTGTGATCTGCTATCAGAAAGAAAGGCTGGAGAGGTGCGGTGAACAAAAAAATGCTGCTATGCGTGACGTTGAGCTGCTGAGTCTATTCCAACGCGCATACTACACTGGACTTACCGCATCTGAGGCAGGTTTTACACTGTTGTTTTCAAGCTAAAGCAGTCACAATAGAAGGGCTTTTTTACTTTTTATTTGCTGGTACTTGCTTTGTTATCATCTTCAGTTGTCCATCTCTGGTTTTGTCCTCTTATGAATATTGATGATGTTCGATCATCCGTTGACGCTTTAAAGCAATGTCTCTCTGATGACGAGCTAAAGAAAGTGGCTCGTTACCGTCAACCAGAAATGCGAGAGCAGGCATTGTACGTACGCGGATGTCTGAGGGTGATTTTGTCACAATATGCCACGGTGTTACCCCCATGAATGGCGCTTTGAATATGGTGAAAAGGGCAAGCCGCGGTTATGTGAAAAGCAGCGTAAGCTTACTGGGCTGGAGTTTAACCTCAGCCATAGTGGTGATTACTTGCTGGTTGGGATCATCAAATCAGGAAAAGAGCCTATAGCCTTGGGGGTGGATATCGAACATGCCAGAGTGAGCCTGGATATTTACCCGATACTCAATAATTATTTTTCACCACAGGAAGCCGATACGTTACTAGCCTTACCGTCAGAGTGCCAAAACCAGCGTTTTTTTGACCTTTGGGTATTAAAAGAATCAGTCATAAAGGCGACAGGGCAGGGGCTGGCACAATCGCTGAAATCGTTTGAGTTTGATCTGTCTACTGTGAGAGCAGACAGACAGGAAAAACTGCCGTTAGTTGACTCTGGTGCGGTCACTGGTCCTGATTGTTGCGGGGAGCTGGAACTGTATAGAGATATTGGTTTACGGTTTATTGATGACAGTGCTCATACAGAGGCATTATCGACGCAGTGGCAAACCTGTCTGGGAAGAGTCGACGAGCAGTACCGCTTTGCGGTGGCATTGTCGGGGTTCGGCAAAGCTGTTGCAGCCGATGAAGCCATTGCAGATGCAGATAGAGGCGTGCTGGCTTAGTCCAAGCCAGCTGCTAGCGTTATACTCAATCGGGTGAATGCAGGCCTGTATTAGCTTGGCATGATTAGCCAGGCATTATTTATTAGTCGGCCATCATTGAC
>LLEM01000114.1_pt1 | contig 17559 bp, 23 predicted proteins | sample 595841 | NCBI WGS metagenome assembly LLEM01 (sample SAMN02919313, study PRJNA255460) | bioreactor metagenome | biome: chemostat; feature: culture 2012_10.2; material: sediment; isolation source: day64 10degC chemostat 2012 inoculated with Wadden Sea sediment taken from... | place: Germany: Bremen ...
CCCCCCCTAGCCGTAAGGCCTACTTGTCAATTTCAGCATGGTATGAAATGATCGACTCGCAGGTTTAGGGACTTGAACCAGGATAGTGAACGGAAAGATAACCAATGAACAAAGACACCTATGATAATGCAGAGACTTATACCATCTCGCAACTAGCACAAGAGTTTGCAATAACGCTCAGAAGCATTCGATTCTATGAAACTCAAGGACTACTTAAACCGAGTCGAAAAGGTAAAATTCGAGTCTTTTCACGCCAGGATCGAGTACGCTTGAAGCTGATATTAAGGGGGGGGAAACGGTTAGGATTCAGTCTTACCGATATTCATGAGCTATTCCACCTTTACGACGCAGAGAAGCGCAACAAGAAACAGCTTCAAGCAATGTTAAACGCAATACAACACCGACAAAAACTCCTGCTGCAACAACAAGTCGACATCCAGTCAGTGATGATGGAACTTAATTCGGCTGAGCGTAGTTGCTATCAGCAGCTCTCTAAATTTGATTAATTCCCCCCCTTTCCTGACTACTTTGAAGAAATGAAGATGATAACTATGACTACCGTTACAGGAAAAAGCCCGGCAGAAAGCCGGGCAAAAGAAATTACGCAGTGAAAATGTAATGCTTACCAGTAAACTCGAGCACCAATAGCAAACTTACTTTCAGAGTCCGTTGACTTAACCCCCCCTACGAAACTATCACTCGCTTTGTTGGTGTAACCAAGCGTATCACCGTCTTCATAGCCATATTCAACATAAATACGTGACCAGCTATTAAAGTTGTAGTCAGTGCCTAGATAAAAGGTTTTTCCGTCACCGTCCGTAGCCAATGCGTTGGACTCCTGAGCGGCATAACCAACACCTGTATAAGCCGTGGCATTGTCTGCCCAGCTATACGTCGCACCTAAGCTGAAGCCATCTCCATCGATTGTTACGTTGGAGCCTTTTTTCGCTAATTCTGAATTATAATAAGTGAAACCAATCAGCACCGGTCCAACCGTATATTCAAGCGTGCCTTCAAAAAATGTATTTTCAATGTCGGCTGTGATTTTCTCTTCTTTGGTAAACTCCGGAATCGCCGGATTTGGTGTAACAGCCTTAGTTCCAACACTAAATGACTTATCGCGGTTAATACCACCACCGAAATGGAAATTAAAATTTCCAGCACTTGAAGACACGAACAACTCAGCTAATTCCTGATTGCTGTCGTCTTCTGCCAGACCATAGTTAGCTGCAAGTAAGAAGCTTTCACCTTCATAGTTATACTTGATCAACGAATCATGACGAGCTTTGGACAAAGTTGCATGAAGAATTCCGTTTCCTCCAAAGAAGTACGAATATTCCGCACCATATATGTCATCCGATACTATCCACTGGCGACCGATGGAAACCTTACCAAAATCGGTATTTAGACCAATAAAATGCAAACGATTTTTCATTGTATAGTCAGAACCGTCAGATTTATAATTCAGTCCAAATTCAACTTTACCAAATATATCCACTGTATCAGTAAGTGCATAATCAGCCTTAACACCAGCACGAGAAGAACCAGCATTTAAAGTGACATCTTTATCTTCATATTTCTCGATTTGAGTACGAAGCTGGCCGTAAAAATCAACCGTTGCTTCATCTGTTTTAAGAAGTTCTACTGCGCTAACAGCGTTACTCAATATAACGGCGGGAACCGCTACAGCTAATAGTGTTTTTTTCATTATACTTACCTGTAATATTTTGTTGTGTTTTTCAACCCTTCCTGAGTCGAAAAGAAACATATCAACAACAAATAAACACCGCAACACCACAAAACACCACAAAACACCATAAGCAACCACAGAGACAGCAGCTTGAACCACAACAATCACCCCTGCACAGAGAATATGTATTCGTTAGATTTATAAAAAAACACCAATTAACGAAATTTAATTCATCTTTAACGAAATAATTGGTGTTTTGTATCAATAACCAAATGGAATGAAAAAAAGCAAAAACAATATAAATTATTTTTCATTTTATTTACTAAAAACCTCAAAAAACCCAAATAAGAGTCAAAATCAGGACAAAACTGTTAATTATTTTGTAGAGACAAGAAGGTAAATAACTTAAAATAGAAAACGGCGTCCCATAATAGAACGCCGCCATATTCTAATTGCGTATACTTTTGACGTTAATGAAGTGAAATGCGAGCCAACCATATATTATGCTCATCCTTTACATAGTTGTCGTTTTCTACAAGTGACTTTAAATAACCGAGACGATGATGACCTTCAAGTAAATTAAATGGCGCTTTTAGTATTCTCCCGTTTGTCGCATACAAGTCTCTTTCATAATGCAATACAATCGGTGCAACAGGCCAAGACCCTTTTTCCTGCATATTCTGAACCAACCAGCTTCGTTGAAATAACGGGTTATTCATACGGCACGAGAACTTACTAACCAGATCATCATGCGGCGTTTTAATTTGGCTAATAACCTCTTCGGTGCTCCAAGTTTCCTTCGAAAAGGACATCGCCTGAAAGTCTAGCCACCCCCCCAATTACAAAGCACGCCCTTCCAATGACGATATACCCATTGCTCAAGGACTTCCTCTGGAAACTGGGGGTAAAACACCATGCACTCTTTCCCGCCATTGTTCCCCAGGGTTCACATTGCCGACTGCCAAAGCCATCGGGTGCCATTTCATAGAGTAATCGATCGCTCCTGATCATAACCACATCCCCCCCCTTTGTTCCAAACACGCAACGGATACAATAATCATTCATTAATAATACTTATTTATCCCTACAATTTGAAATTAGCACACAGAAGAATGAAAGAACACCTGAATATTAGAGAAAGATTATTCACCCCAACACAAGCAAACACTGGCAATCATTTACGATAGAGCCGTTTAGATATCATGCTAATTAGACTGCTCCCCCCCTTCAGAAGAAGAAACGGTAGTTATGCACAAAGGGAGCAACGATAAAATGGGGGGGTTATGCAAAGGGGGGGAGAGATGAGCAACTTTAAATGATGGGATACTCATATTAGAACAGGGGCAGAAAATTGCTTCTACCCTACTTCAATCAGGATAACGCTGTTACTGCTCTTCTTTCCAGCGATCTGCAGCAGAGCTATCGGTTTCACGAGCGTCAACCCAACGTGATTCATCAGGCGTCTGCTCTTTTTTCCAAAATGGTGCGCGAGTTTTCAAATAGTCCATGATAAATTCGCATGCCTGAAAGGCAGCACCACGGTGAGCACTGGACACACCGACAAAAACAATCTGATCGCCAAGATCCAAATCACCAACCCGGTGAATGACCCGAGTTTGCAGCAATGGCCAACGTTCACAAGCCTGCACGACAATTTCTTCCAACGATTTTTCCGTCATTCCCGGATAATGCTCAAGGGAGAGACCTGTAACAGCCTCTCCTTGGTTGAAGTCACGCACCTTACCTATGAAGGTAACCACCGCACCAGCATCAGTACCTTCCGCCAATTTGGCGTATTCTTCTGCGACAGAGAAATCTTCAAACTGTACTGAAATCATTGTTAACCCCCGGTCACTGGTGGGAAGAAGGCAATTTCATCACCGTCGTTAATGGCAGTCTCTAGCGGGCAGATAGTCTGATTAACGGCCACCAGCAACTTACCGGACTCCAGCGCCAACTGCCACTTATCACCACGTTCACAAAGATGAGCTCGTAGCGTTTCAGCCGTTGAAAACTCTGCTTTTACTTCAAGGCGATCAACGCCGACCAGCTCTTTTACCTGAGCAAAGAAAAGTACATTAATCATGCTTTCACCTTAAAATGACCTGATTTACCACCTGTTTTCTCAAGCAGGCGGACTTGATCGATGACCATATCTTTCTGTACAGCCTTGCACATGTCGTAAATAGTCAAAGCGGCTACTGATGCAGCTGTCAATGCTTCCATCTCGACACCTGTTTTGCCAGCCAGCTTACAGCAAGACTCGATGCGCACCATATTTTCAGCTTCGATGGCTTCCAGCTGTACTTCTACCTTCGAGAGTAGTAGCGGGTGACAAAGCGGGATCAGATCCCAAGTTTTTTTCGCCGCCTGAATACCGGCAATACGTGCCGTCGCAAATACATCACCTTTATTATGATTACCGGAAACAATCAGCGAGAGTGTCTCCGGAGCCATATGCACAAACGCTTCTGCTCGTGCTTCACGAACCGTCTCTGCCTTAGCAGAGACATCGACCATATTGGCCTCACCAGAAGCATTTATATGTGTAAATTGAGTCATCGTCTTATTTTCCTAGGTGAGGCATAAAGTTACATGGGCGGTGGCTGGCATCCAGCTGCTCTTTAATAATTTTTGTCCATCCGGTACGGCAAGCACCCGTTGAACCAGGCATTGCAAATATCACAGTTTTATTGGCCATTCCAGCAACAGCCCGTGATTGAATCGTTGAAGTGCCAATCTCTTGGTAGGATACCATCCGGAATACCTCGCCAAAGCCTTCAACCTGCTTATCAAATAGCGGGATCAGCGCCTCGGGAGTATTATCGCGTGATGTAAACCCTGTTCCGCCTGTTATCAGTACGGCCTGCACTTTCTCATCGGCAATCCACTGAGAAACAATCGCCCGGATCTGGTAAACATCATCAATAACAATTTTCTTATCCGCTAGCGTATGGCCAGCTTCTTGAAGTGACTCTGCAAGGTAGTGCCCTGAGGTATCATTCTTTTCGGTGCGCGTATCTGACACCGTCAATACAGCCACATGTGCTGGCTCAAACGCAGTCTCTGCATGACCCATTACGGTAATTCCCAAACTGAAAGTATTAATAGATAGAAGTAAGACGATTTGACCAACGGCAAGCGCTGATCAAATTCAAGCATTATCCGCCGATTGAAGCCAGGTGAGGCGTCATACCGGAATTGCCGTCATCAAGGAAGTGGCCAACAGCTTTTTGCTGTAATCCACTTTGAATACGGTCAATTAGCGCCGTCCGTTGTTCGTCGGCCTCCAGCAGATCACGTAAATCAACACCATGATCACCGAACAGGCAAAGGTGAAGTTTGCCATTGGCCGAAATTCGCAAACGATTACAGCTTTGGCAGAAGTCTTTCTCATAAGGCATGATAAGACCGATCTCACCTTGATAATCTGGGTGGCAAAATACCTGGGCCGGACCATCATTGTTGCTTCTTATTTTTAGAAGCCAACCATTGGCAATCAGGTGGTTACGGATGCTCACTCCGGAAACGTGATGATTATTGAACAAGTCGTTCATTTCACCCGTTTGCATCAACTCAATAAAACGCAGCTGAATCGGTCGAGTCTTAATCCAATCAAGGAATTTAGGTAACTCCTGCGAATTAAGATCCTTTAAAAGAACAGTATTGATTTTAACCTGTTCAAAGCCAGCATCAAACGCAGCGTCGATACCCGCCATCACCTGATGAAACATATTTTCACCGGTGATCTGATAAAACATCTTCGGGTCAAGGCTATCGACACTGACATTAATATGAGTCAACCCAGCGTCACGCCATTCTCCGACATGCTTCGCCATACGATAACCGTTTGTCGTCGTTGCCACTTTGCTAATACCCGGCTGGGAGGCCACAGTACGAATAATATCGGTGAAATCACGGCGCAGGCTCGGTTCGCCGCCTGTAATACGTACTTTTGTCGTACCACAGTCAGCAAATGCCCCCTGTCACGCGCTCAATTTCATCAAGCGTCAGAAAAGAAGGCTTCTTCCTTTCAGCAGGTTGGTAGCCATCAGGCAAGCAGTACGTACATTTGAAATTACAAACGTCAGTAACTGATAGTCGTAAGTAATAGAACTTACGATGGAAATTATCTTCAAATTGATTCGCCACGGAACACCTTTCCAAATACGGGAGGCCGATGCATTTCTTTATCGACCCTGGTGACAACATGTCACTGGCTTTATTCACCTATTACCCCCCCTAAAAAGGATGCAACTTAGTGAGTAAAGCTCGGAGTTATGGCAGCTGTACACAATTAATTATCGCCAAGCGACATGTACAGCGGCTTAATTATTATAACGTATCAGAGAACTTGCCTTATTGACAAATCTCTAAAAAAACGCTTTGCATTCTACCTTTCGAAAGAATTCACGACAATACTACTAAAGGGAAGATAGCGAAAATTCTCATAAAAAGTGGGGGGATTTATGTCCAATATTATCGAGTCTGCGACAGTTGAAGATATTGCACTCTATTTACAGCGAGAGGAAGGGCTGGATGCGAAACTTGCCCATGAGCAAGCGGTGCGAGTTATTAATGGATTTAACGACATGATGGAGAAGGGGATCATTAAAGGCTGGTACTTCAATGAGCAAAGTCATTTAGAGCTACTACCTAGTGATAGTGCACTAAAAATCATAGCGAATCAGAAGTGATTTGCAAATTGCACGCTGCAAATTGCAGTGGTATTTGCAATATGAAAAAAATTGCATTTCATAGTATCTACCACCCCTGTACTACGACAAAATAGCGGTATGAATTTCCGGCATCACAATTGCATTGTCTATATAACAAGACACCAATAACGACAGTTGGAGCCGATCATGAAACAGTCTATACCGCTACTTTTTCAACAGCGCCATGTTTTGCCCGGCGGAAGAATGCCGATCCGTGTCGCACCCGGCCCGCAAATGGACGCATTCAAGGTTGCCCTGACCTCTAATAGTGGCTTTGGTATCTGTATGTTTGATGAAGCCGAACATGGCCATCACTTCTTTCATATCGGAACACGGGTAACTGTTGAAGACTTTGATACATCAGCTCTTGATGGTTCACTCATTGTTACGGTCTATGCCCCATGAGAATTTCCGTATTAATTCTCTTGAGCAAGACGATAACAATGTCTTCTCTGGGGGAGTATGACGTTATTCCACAATGGCCCGAGGTCAAAATACGGAACGATCAGCGCATTCTTGCCGAGAAGCTCAAGCAAATGTTCAATAAACATCCTGAGCTCAACCAGCTTAACCTAAAAAAAGAATTCAATAACCTGAGCTGGCTTTGTCAGCGCTGGCTAGAGATATTGCCAGTCCCTGCCTGTGAAAAGCAAGCGCTGCTGAATACGCCTAACTGCCAAGATACCTACGATTACTTAATGAGTATCATGCAGAAACCCCATTAGTTATGGCTAAATAAATCCCAGATACTGTCGTTTTGTATTTTGCCTCTCGTATTCTAAATACGGGAGGCTTTTTATTGCAACATTGACACCGTGCGTGACTTATACTCCATCTTGCTATGGGTTATTTGAAATCATCATAGTGATTTGTATAAACTGGCATTTCCATTTTGATAACAGATTTATGCAACTACGGCTATGACTACAACAAATATTTCTGACGCTAAAATTGTTGCCATCGGCGGCGGTCATGGCCTTGGTAGGATCCTATCGGCACTCTCAGACCACGGTTCGCAAGTCACAGGCATTGTCACAACGACGGATAATGGGGGGGTCTACTGGCCGTATTCGAGCCTGTCAGGGAGGAATTGCCTGGGGAGATACTAGAAACTGTATCAACCAGCTCATCACAGAACCTTCCGTTGGCTCAATGATCTTTGAGTACCGATTTCGTGGTAATGGTGAGTTAAGTGGCCATAATCTTGGTAACTTGATGCTAAAAGCGCTGGATAACCTCTCTATCCGCCCTTTAGAGGCAATCAACCTGATCCGTGACATGCTCAAGGTTGAAACTCATATTGTCCCTATGTCTGAGCACCCAGCGGATCTTTCAGCCATGATACAAAGCGGAGAAGTGATTTGTGGCGAAACCAGCGTCGACGAATTACAAGAAGTTCCGCAGCGCCTTTATGTTGAGCCAGCTGTACCGGCAACAAAAGAAGCGGTGACCGCGATCGAGGATGCTGATTTAATCTTACTCGGGGCCAGGCAGCTTCTTAACCAGTGTGATGCCACCGTTACTACTTAAAGAAATTGAGTTAGCACTAAAAGGCTGTAGTGCCAATATTATCTTTATTACCAACCTAGACAAAGAAAAGGGACCGGCAGGTATGATGTCTCTCGATGTCATGCTGCATTGGTGTGAGAGAGCAATGGGAGGACGCCAAGTTGATGGCGTCCTGTCTGACCAGCACTGTTCAGAACTAGATCCTCGATATCGTCAGATTATTGAAGACTTAGCATCGAGCAACCACGAATGGCGCCATGACCGCGAAAAATTAAAGCATGCGATTGATAAGCTCATCGTTACTTGCTAGTTGCTTATATTCTACCGCCATGCCCTGCACCATCTGTCTGAATTCAGGCAGATGGTCATTCATCCACTGATCCTGTCCCTGCTTCATCCGGGATTCACACTCTTGTGCCATTACTGCTAATTCATCGGCTCCAAAGCTTGCCGCGCTGCTTTTAATCGCATGGCTGATTTCTCTAACCTGACTCACCGACGGTTGATCAGATAACTGACGTAAGTACTGCTCCAACTCGTCACTGAAGACGTTCAGCAACAATGTTACTGTATCTTGACCAACTTCCTCAGCTAAGCGCTTGATTGTAGATGCATTAATACTCGTTGCCATTTACTTTATCTCCCTGTTACTACCTGCCGCTTCCTGCCAGGCCTGTAATTTTCTATATATCGTCGATGGGCTGACTTCCAATAGACCTGCTGCACGCGGAATATTCCCCCTCACAAGCATCAATGGCCGCCTGAATAGCTCGTTTTTCAACAATCCACAACGGTTCAATTTGCGTTTTATCAACTGAATGGTTGTGAGAAACCCCATCGCGAATGTCCACATTTTTCTGCGGTTCAGCAGTTAGCTGAACAAAGTGTGCAATTTCTGCGCCAGCTCCACCAGTCATCGGTGGTGGCACCATTTGCATCGTGACCTCTTCACCCGTATTCAGTACCACAATATTACGGATCACATTCTGCAGCTCACGTACATTTCCCTGCCAGCTATGCTTTTGGAACAAATTGATAACCTCAGGAGAGAAGCGACTAAAATTCTTGCCCTCTTCTACTGACATCAATGCTAATAAGGCGTGTGCTATTTCAATTACATCCTCACCACGATCCCTTAGCGGTGGTAATGTGACAGGGATGACATGAAGGCGATAATAGAGATCTTCTCGGAAACGTCCTTCCTGAACCTCAATCCATGGATTACGGTTAGTTGCACATACGAAACGCACATCCACTGTACTCGTTTTGGATGAGCCTACTTTTTGATATGTTCCCGTCTGGATAAAACGAAGTAACTTACTTTGCAAATCCAAATCCATTTCGCAAAGCTCATCCAGAAATAACGTTCCCTTGTTCGCCAGCTCAACAGCCCCCCCCTGGCGTTCCGTCGATGCACCAGTAAATGCACCTTTCACATGACCAAACAATTCACTTTCAATCAGCTCCTTTGGGATCGCCGCACAGTTCAGGGCAACAAAAGGCTGATCATTTCGTGGGCTTGCCGCATGAACCGCCTCCGCACAAACCTCTTTACCAGTTCCACTTTCACCGGTGATAAACACCGTCGCTTTACTAGCTGCAGCAGACTCAATGACCCGGTACACCGCCTGCATCGGTAAACTATTACCAATAAAGCCCTGATACTGTGCTCCGCCCTGCTTGGACTTCTGACGTTCTTTCGGCGCTTTATTTTCTTCTTTCAGTGCATTATTCACGGTGATCCGTAAACGGTCCGCTTCACATGGCTTGATCAAAAAGTCCTGAGCACCGTGGCGCATCGCTTCAACAGCAACATCAATTGAGCCATGCGCAGTCATAATCACAACAGGGATATTGCCGTGATCACGACGAACAGATTCCAGCACTTCCATGCCAGTCATATCCGGCAATCGTAGATCAAGTAAAATTAAGTCTGGAGTAATGTCTTTGACGAAGCTGAGTGCTTCCGTCCCCTGTCCCCCCCACAATATTGACCATTAAACCTAAGGGATTTAGGTAAGATTTGTACAAGGCCGCTACCGAGGCGGTATCTTCTACCATTAATACTTGTCGTTGAATTGACCTGCTTTCCATTGCCCCCCCTCCAAAGCCTTTCTTCCTAAACTAATTGTAATCAAAAGAAAAAAAACTGTTATGACTAATTTCATTTTTTCCATATTCTCATTATGAATCGCATATTGATTTGCAAAATGCAAATAACAAACCAATAGATAGAGAAAATGGTGACAAATTACTCGGCAAGTGTCGCAAAAAAGTGCAATTTGGCGCGGCAAAAAAGTTGGCACGATGCCTGCATTAACTAAATTGACTCTTTCCTGAGAGTCAACCTAGCCAACTGACGTTGTTTGTGGAATTATTTCACTAAAACAATGACGCCAACCGAATCTATTATCGGTTGGCTTTTTTTTGCGGGTAGAAAAAGAAAGGGCAAGAAACTATACACAAAGCCATACCAAGAGCCTATGCAAGGCCCTCGCAACTTTAGCTATTTACAATAAACTGCTCTCGCATCGTATGTATCTTGTCACGTAATTCAGCGGCTTTCTCAAACTCGAGGTTCTGCGCCAAATCATACATTTCAGATTCAAGCTGCAGAATTTCAGTTTCCAGCTGCTGTGGCGACATCGTACTGTAAGTTCCTTTTTGCTCGGCAACTTGATGAAGCTGTGCAGCCTTATTTGGTTTACTGCGTTTACCTGGCTGGCCCAGCTCCATGATATCGGATACTGCCTTGTTCAGCGCCTGAGGAACGATACCATGTTTCTCATTATGCTCATGCTGCTTTTCCCGCCGGCGATTAGTTTCGCTCATCGCCCGCTCCATTGAGCCTGTAATCTTATCGGCATACAAGATTGCCCGACCTTCAAGGTTTCGTGCCGCACGGCCGATAGTCTGGATCAACGAACGTTCAGAGCGAAGGAACCCTTCCTTATCGGCATCCAAGATAGCGACCAAAGAAACCTCTGGCATATCCAAACCTTCTCGCAATAAGTTAATCCCGACCAAGACATCAAACTCGCCAAGACGTAAATCGCGAATAATTTCAACCCGTTCGACTGTGTCTATGTCAGAGTGCAAATAGCGCACTCTGACACCATGCTCGCCAAGGTACTCGGTCAGATCTTCTGCCATCCGCTTAGTGAGTGTTGTTACCAGTACCCGCTCGCCTTTCGCCTCGCGGATCCTAATTTCAGACAGCAGATCATCAACCTGAGTGGCGATAGGGCGCACTTCAAGCTGGGGATCCAGCAACCCAGTAGGTCGAACAACCTGTTCGGCAATGTCACCTCCGGATTGCTCAATCTCATACTTTCCCGGCGTCGCTGAAACATACAGGGTCTGCGGGGCTAGCGACTCGAACTCTTCGAACTTGAGCGGACGGTTATCCAATGCCGACGGTAACCGGAAACCATATTCAACAAGGTTCTCCTTGCGAGATCGGTCACCGCGGTACATCGCCCCCCCAATCTGCGAGACGGTGACATGGGATTCATCGATAATCAGCAGACCATCAGCCGGCAGGTAGTCAAACAGTGTCGGGGGGTGGCTCGCCTTCAGCACGGCCACTTAGGTAACGCGAGTAGTTCTCGATACCGGAGCAAAACCCAAGTTCATTCATCATTTCGATATCAAATTGAGTTCGCTGAGATATTCGCTGCTCTTCCACCAGCTTGCTGCTATCCATGAGCTGTTTTTTACGAACGTCAAGATCAACCTTGATCTGCTCTACAGCTTCAAGAACTCGTTCTCGAGGGGGGGTCACATAGTGGGTCTTGGGGATAAATCGTACAACGAGGCAAATCACGCTGCAATACAGCACCTGTCAGCGGATCAAAGGCACTGATACAATCGACCTCTTCGTCAAATAGTTCGATACGTACGGCATCTTTCTCCGATTCTGCCGGAAAAACATCAATCACTTCTCCCCCCCGAACCCGGAATGTTCCTCGCTCAAAAGCAACATCATTACGCTTATATTGCAGTTCAGCCAGGCGACGTAAAACGTCACGCTGATCCAGCACATCGCCTCGGCGAACATGCAACATCATTTTAAGATAAGAGTCCGGATCACCAAGGCCATAAATCGCCGACACAGAAGCGATAATTATCACGTCGCGTCGTTCCATCAGCGCCTTGGTCGCGGATAATCGCATTTGCTCGATATGGGCATTGACCGAAGCATCTTTCTCTATAAAGGTATCGGTTGTCGGAACATATGCTTCCGGCTGGTAATAGTCATAGTACGAAACAAAATACTCTACGGCATTGTCCGGAAAGAACTCTTTCATTTCGCCATAGAGTTGTGCCGCCAGTGTTTTGTTGGGTGCCATGATCAACGTCGGTCGATTAGCCTCTGCAATAACATTGGCAACAGTAAAAGTCTTACCTGAACCGGTCACTCCAAGCAGCGTTTGGTGAGCAAGGCCTGCATCTAATCCTTCCAGTAACTGATTGATCGCTGTGGGCTGATCGCCGGAGGGGGGAAAAACGGGAAGATAAATTAAACGTTTTGCTCATGCTGAAGTTCCGTAGTAATGACCATAAGACATTTTGCTATTATGAGGAGGCTTGTCAATAAACAAGTGATGGTTCACCGTCTTACGACGCCATATCTACAATAGATAGCATCATTGATTCCCTGCTGAAGACAAAAAAATCATAAAAAGATAAATACAAGGATTGAACAATTTCAATCATAGGCGTACTATCACCGCCCACGAGCAAGAATGACTTTGTTCAGCTATGCTTCAGACAGCTTGCAACAAGCATATAAAATTCCTCTAAATCATTATCCACAAGAGGGATCATCCACAGCTTTTCCAACAATTGATTCAAATCAATTCACAAGCAGAATTATATCTAGCGCTCTCTAAAGTATTTATTCTAATTGATTCATATATATTCAGACTCTTTTCCCTATATCGCTATATTACAACTATTTATTACCCCCCCAAGCCCAAAGTGCTCAAATTATAACCACCTCGCTATACCTACAGCCAAAACAGATTTTTCCAAGCATCCATCAACACACTTATCCACAGTTTCCGTGGATAAGTCGCCTAGAGCCTTGCACTATCTGGGCTGGCCAAAATCAAGTGAATTTTGATCATAATTTTAGAAATTAGTATTGCGTTATTAATAGTTGTGTCCAATAACCTCAACCAAAAACGGCAGACCGAAGTCTGCCGTTATCTTATGCTTGGATGTTAGCTAACAACCCAGCCTAGCAACTATGTTTCATCAAAAACTGAATATCTTGTTGTGATGAATAGTAAACAGGCTCGCTGCCATAGCTAAAGAGTTTTAGACCTTTGCCATTCGCACAGTGATAGCTTAGCTGCCCATTATGCAGGTGAAGCCAAGTCCCTTCAGGGATACCCCACTACGGGCTCATGCTTGTTCACTTCCAGGAATTCTTGAATACGCTCATCTCGGGTTTCTCCGTTATGGCCTTCAACTTTCGCTTCCAAGTAGTGCGGATTAATTTGGAACGGCACCAAATTCAAAGAAGGTAATACAGCGCCGGTAATAATCGGCATATCATTCGTCGTCCGGATAGTCGGACAGGTAATATTCGTACCGGCACTCCATCCTATATAAGGAACACCGCTATCAAGCACCGCCTTACGTATTGGGCCCACAAGACCTAAATCATGCAATGTCTTGTTCAACACCCAGGTATTACCGCCGCTAACCAAAATACCATCAGCAGCTTTTAGTGCTGCAACCGGATCATCAGCTTGGTGTAGGCCAGTCACATGGCAGTCAAGTCCCAGAGCATCAAACGTCTGCTGTACCATTGCCACCCGATCATCATGCTTGAACGAATAACAGCATAAGGGATCAAAACCCAATTCTTAGCGCCGGTCCGTTTTACTTGCTCTACAATCGCTTCACTCGCAAAACCCATCACATGTTCGTTACCGGCAATTTTGCCGTTACTCAACATTAAAATATCCATCTTTAAATCCTTACGAGTATTCAATAACTGTCAGTACCAATGCCACTAGCATACTGCCAACCAGTGGTACTAATTTTTGATTTTGCGCACATAGGCAACATAAAGAACTGTCAGCTCTGCAATTATTCAATATATATCCCCCCCAAAATACAGCTCATAGATAAAAGAATAAAAACAACACAATTACATTCGCAAGTAGCTGGATACAACAGGCAATCACAATTGTCATACATAAGGCCAACAACTATTCGTGAAGCCTCAGTGATAGAGACGCCGTACGCCTAGGTTTAACCAATCATTTTACCTCGTTAACCTGAAGCATGCGCATACAGTTACCTTTTTAACGCCTCATCACCGAGCAATAACTGATGGAAAAATCAGCAGTCTTGAAAAACCCTGCAAGACAGGAGTTGTTATAGCTTGTGCAAAGGAAGATAATATGCAGATCTCTAGAGCAATTATAATTAAGACGGTATGACTGAATACCTACTACTACTCGTAGGTACAGTGTTGGTTAACAACTTTGTACTGGTAAAATTTTTAGGCTTATGCCCGTTTATGGGTGTATCTAAGAAACTGGAAACAGCAATTGGCATGGGTTTGGCAACAACGTTTGTACTCACCCTGGCATCGGTCTGTGCCTATCTTGTCGAGGCATATATTCTCGTACCTCTTGGCATTCAATACCTCAGAACTCTCAGCTTCATCCTGGTGATTGCTGTCGTGGTTCAGTTTACCGAGATGGTGGTCCATAAAACCAGTCCGACGCTGTATCGTCTACTGGGAATATTCCTGCCACTGATCACGACTAACTGCGCGGTTTTAGGTGTTGCACTCCTTAATATCAACGAACGACACAACTTCATTGAATCCGTAATCTATGGCTTCGGTGCTGCAGTTGGCTTCTCTTTGGTCCTGGTACTATTTGCGTCTATGCGTGAGCGTATCGCAGCAGCAGATGTTCCTGGCCCATTTAAAGGAGCGTCTATCGCCATGATCACCGCCGGCCTGATGTCTCTTGCCTTTATGGGCTTTACTGGATTGGTGAAACTTTAAAATGAGCGGAATTTTAATTGCAGTTATTGCAATCGCAGTCCTTGCCGCGATTTTTGGTCTTGTGCTTGGCTTTGCCTCTATTCGTTTCAAAGTCGAAGCCGATCCAATCGTCGAGCAAATCGAAAGCATTTTGCCACAAACCCAATGCGGTCAATGTGGCTATCCTGGCTGCCGTCCCTACGCGGAAGCCATTGCAAACGGTGATGATATTAATAAATGCCCTCCTGGTGGCCAGCAAACAATAGAGAAACTGGCTGATCTTATGGGGGGGGTAGATGTTCAGGATTCGGCTCATGATGACGACAAAGGCCTGAAAAAAGTTGCATTTATCCACGAAGATATGTGCATCGGCTGTACCAAGTGCATTCAGGCATGCCCTGTTGATGCTATCGTCGGTGGCACCAAAGCCTTACATACCGTTATTAAAGATGAATGTACCGGTTGCGATCTCTGTGTCTCGCCTTGTCCGACCGACTGTATCGAAATGGTCCCGGTAGAAATGACCCCCCCGGAAAGCTGGAAGTGGGAGCTCAACCAAATTCCCGTCGTCAATATTCCAACTGATACTATCGCCAACAAGGTAGAGTAACCATGCTGACAATCATCGAACAAATTAAACAGGGTCAGCTATGGGACTTCCCGGGAGGGATTCACCCACCAGAGCAGAAAACCCTATCCAGCCATTCGGAAATCGCCGAGGCCCCAGCTCCCAGATGAGCTAATATTGCCCCTGAAACAGCACATTGGTGCGGTGGGCGATGTGCTGGTATCCGCCGGAGAGAAGGTGCTCAAAGGCCAGGTACTGACACATGCTGACGTTGCAATGAGCGTACCTATCCATGCACCAACATCAGGTACTATCAAAGCCGTTAAACCTCATACTATCGCCCACCCTTCCGGCTTATCCGATCTGTGTATTATTATTGAGCCCGACGGCAATGATTGCTGGGGTAGGAAAACGACTATCACAGATTATCGCCATACCGAGCCGGCTGATCTTATTGATCATATCCGCCTGCACGGGATCTCGGGCATGGGGGGAGCGGGCTTTCCTACCGGGCGGAAACTGCAAAGCGGTCTGGGGAAAACAGACGTCCTGATCATCAATGCTGCGGAATGTGAGCCTTATATCACAGCCGATGACAGGCTGATGCAGGACAACGCACGTGATGTCGTAGAAGGTATTCGGATCCTAAACCATATTCTTGCCCCTAAACTCACCATCATCGGTATTGAGGATAACAAGCCAGAAGCCATTGAAGCGCTTCAGCGCTGTATTTCTAAAGAGGACGGTATCGTTATTCGAGCCATTCCGACTAAGTATCCTTCCGGTGGCGAGAAGCAATTAATCAAGGTTCTGACGGGCAAAGAGGTACCGGCAAAAGGGATACCTGCTGATATTGGCATTATGATGCACAATGTCGGAACCACACACGCGATTAAACGTGCCGTTATCGACGGAGAGCCACTGATCCAGCGTGTCGTTACCGTTACTGGCCAAACGTTCAAACAGCCAGGTAACACCTGGGCTTTGCTAGGAACACCGGTAAACTTTCTGCTGGAGCGTTTTGACTATAAAGCCGATAAAAAGCTACCTCGTGTGATCATGGGCGGCCCGATGATGGGCTTTACCCTGCCTCATTGTGATGTTCCTATTACCAAGATCGCCAACTGTATTCTGGCGCCGACGCGCAAGGAAATCTCACCGACCAACCATGAAATGTCCTGTATCCGCTGTACCGCGTGTGCTGAAGCCTGCCCGGTATCATTGCTGCCACAACAGCTACAGTGGTACGCAAAAGATCAGGACTTTGCCAAGTGTGAAGAATACAACCTGTTTGACTGTATTGAGTGTGGTGCCTGTGCCTATGTCTGCCCCTAGTGAAATCCCGTTAGTTCAATACTATCGCCAGGCCAAAGCTGAAATCCGTCTTCGCAAGCAAGACGAAATTAATGCTGAACGAGCCAAACAACGCTTTGAGGCCAAAAAAGCACGTTTGGAACGAGACAAGGCTGAACGTGAAAACCGCTTTAAGAAAGCCGCCGATGATCGCCGCAAAGAAATGTCCTCCACTGGTGGTGATGATGCCGTGGCAGCCGCTATTGCACGTGTAAAAGCCAAGCAGGCAGCTACTACCAACACAGAGGCCGAGACAAGCAAGAAGCCAGCTGTTGCTGCTGCTATCGCCCGAGCGAAAGCTAAACAAGCGGCTGCTCAGTCCGATGCCAGGCGAGAATCAGTACCTGACAATACTGAGATGGCAAAACTTCGCGAAGAGCGCAAGCGTAAGGCCCGTGAACGCAAAGCGGCTAAGCAAGCTGAAAGTTCAGCAGATTTAACCGAAAAAAGCGCGACTGGTGATGCCAAGAAAGACGCAGTCGCCGCTGCCATCGCTCGAGCTAAAGCCCGTAAAGCCGCTCAGGCATCCGAGCAAACCCAAACTGAACAAGCTCAGGGCAAACCAGCCAATACGATAACTGAAGCAGAAGCTGATCCAAAGAAAACCGCTGTCGCTGCTGCAATTGCCCGTGCCAAAGCCCGCAAGGCAGCACAGGTATCCGAGCAAACAGCTGATAAAGCTCAGGACGAACCAGCCAATACG
>LLEM01000115.1_pt1 | contig 17491 bp, 19 predicted proteins | sample 595841 | NCBI WGS metagenome assembly LLEM01 (sample SAMN02919313, study PRJNA255460) | bioreactor metagenome | biome: chemostat; feature: culture 2012_10.2; material: sediment; isolation source: day64 10degC chemostat 2012 inoculated with Wadden Sea sediment taken from... | place: Germany: Bremen ...
CCCCGAGCAAGATGAGCACGCGCCAGATCAATAAAACGATAGAGGCTTTTGCGCGTAGTTCTGAGCTGGCGCGCGAGGCGGGCTACGATGGGGTCGAGCTGATGGGCTCGGAAGGATACCTGATCAACCAGTTTATCTGTAAGCGCTCCAACCATCGTTACGATGAATGGGGCGGTAGCTATGAGAACCGAATCCGTTTCCCTATCGAGCTGGTTAAAGCGGTACGTAAACGTGTCGGACGAGACTTTATTATCATCTTCCGTCTCTCAATGCTGGATCTGGTCGAGCAGGGCAGTACCCATGAAGAAGTTGTCCAGCTGGCAAAAGAGCTGGAAGCAGTTGGTGTGACGATCTTAAATACCGGTATCGGCTGGCATGAAGCCCGGGTGCCGACCATTGCGACGCAGGTCCCGCGTGCTGCATTTACCTGGGTGACCGAGAAGCTTAAAAATGAAGTAAATATTCCCCTTGTAACCTGTAACCGGATAAATACACCTCAGGTGGCTGAAGATATTCTGTCATCACAGCAAGCGGATATGGTGTCGATGGCACGGCCGTTCCTTGCCGACCCCCCCGATTTTGTTGTGAAGGCAGAGCAAGACCGTGCTGACGATATCAATACTTGTATTGGTTGTAATCAGGCATGTCTGGATCATGTGTTTGTCGGTAAGCGGGCAAGTTGTCTTGTGAACCCCGCAAGCTTGTTACGAAACAGAACTGGTACTGACACCGACGGCAACCAAGCGGCGCGTGGCTATTATCGGTGCAGGTCCTGCCGGAATGGCAAGTGCCGTTGCGGCTGCAGAGCGCGGCTTCGATGTCGATTTGTTCGAGAAAAATGATTATGTCGGTGGTCAGTTTAACCTGGCCATGCAAATTCCCGGCAAGGAAGAGTTCAAGGAAACGATTCGTTACTTTTCCCGTCGTCTGGAGCAAACAGGCGTCAACGTTAAGCTCAGCCATTCCGTTGATGCGGATGAGCTTAAAGGGTATGACGAAGTGATTGTGGCCACGGGCGTTCAGCCGCGACATCCGAGTATTACCGGTGTCGGCCATGAAAAAGTGATCGACTATCAGACTTTGATCCGGGATAAAGTGCAGCTTGGCCAGAAGGTGGCGGTGCTTGGTGCTGGCGGTATTGGCGTTGATGTTTCGACAATGCTGACAGAGCCTGAAAATCAGGATCTAGACAGCTGGCTTCAGGACTGGGGGGGGTTGATAAGGCGATTGAGCACGCTGGAGGCCTGTATCCGCACGAGCAGTATGTCAGCCAGCGTCAGGTATGGTTAATGCAGCGTAAGCCGGGCAAAGTTGGCAAAGGGCCGGGACGTACCACGGGGGGGTGGATCCATCGCAAAGTATTGGAAAAACGCGGTGTGGAACTGCTTAGCGGCGTGAGCTATGACAAGATTGATGATCAGGGGGCTGCATATTATTGTTGAAGGTCAGCCTCGTCTGCTGGATGTCGATAATATCGTGCTATGTACCGGCCAGACGTCGGTGGAAGTACTTTCTGACAAGCTACGTGCTATGAATGTCAACGTACATGTGATTGGTGGTGCCGATGTTGCCGGTGAAGTCGATGCCAAGCGGGTGATCCGCCAAGGGGATTGAATTGGTGTCGAAGCTGTAAGAGGCGTTGTTAGAGAAGAGTTTGGGGGGGGATGCGGACTTGGCTGCGAGCCCCCTCCCAGCCTCCCCCTTGAAAATGGGAAGGAGCATTCTTTGCTTCGTCGATTTGTAGAGGGTAACTAATTTCGGACAGGCTTCTAGTTCCCTTCCCTTATGAAGGGGAGGGCTAGGGTGGGGTTTGTACGAATAACCCCACCCAACTTCCCCCCCTTTAAAAGAGGGAGGGGATTTTTTCACTCTCGCTTTTTGCTTTTCTCGGAACTCGCTTTTACGAACTAGGCTCTTGTCGCCTAATGACTAAACTGCGGACCGAGCCCGAGATTCCACAGAATCACTGATCCTGCAATAATCGATACCAGCAAAACTAGCCCACAGGTAACAATCGAACTGGCGTAGATAAAGCCTCGCTCTTCAGGAATGTGCATCAAAATAGGGACGCCGGTATAGAGAAGGTACACGGAGTAGGCGACCCCCGATAAGACCGGCAATCATTAAGAACCAGACTTGAGGGTAGATAGCCGCAATACTGATCATAAACAGCGGTGTCGCAGTATAGGCAGCGAGTTCCAACGCTTGGGTATAAGTTGGCGTTGAACCAAAAGTATGACTCATCCAGTAGGTTAGGTAGGCGAGGGCAAAAACACCCGCGATGAGCGCGAAATACATGGCTACTGACATGCCCAACGCACTGGACTGAGTAAGGAATATTGGGTCGCCGACGCCAATTCGCCAGCCGATAAAGACGCTTGAGATGAAGGCAAAGGTCGGTGGTAGCAAGGCGATCAGCAAGATATGAGAAAGGCTGCTTTGGACTCCTTCATGCTCCTTGTCAATGGCACGCCACTCTTGTTTCGGGTGTGTATACAACCCAAATAAATGTCCCAGAATCATAACGTTTCCTCGTTATCAGGTGCGAAAACTCGCACGATAAGGTTATTGGTTCAAAGAACACTTTCCCCCTAATCACGATTGTGCTCTTAGCTTACTGAACAGAATAATTAGCAATCCTTAACATTAAGGTCCATTGATACGAAGGCCTCGGTTGGGAGCCACCAATTATTCTATTCAGTCTATTAACGTTTAGTCTGGGTTATCTGGCTTGGCAAGAAATTGGTACTAACCAGCCGGGGGGAGTCCGACTGGAAATATAGCAGGTAGATGGGGGTTATAATTTGAAGTATTCGCTGGCGAACTCTATAAATAGACGAAGCTTTTCTGGTTGATAATCACGGTGGTTATAGAGCAAATAAACTTCACGCGGTTGGCAGACCAATTTTCTAAAATACGCACCAGCTCCCCAGATTCAATATACTTTTCCAGCATAACATCTGGCATAAGGGTGATCCCCAAACCACTCACACATGCTTTGCGAACGACATTAAGCTGATTGGCTTCAAAGCGTCCCCGTTCATTAACTGCAATCGTCTCGCCGTTGCTATCAGTTAGGCGCCAGCGAAGCAGTGGCTTGCCTTTAAGTAGTGAATGTTGGTGGAGATCCTGGGCATGTTTGGGTTCAGCGTTGTTTCTCAAATATTCAGGGCTGGCAACCAAAATATCTTTGACTGCACTGATGCGCCTGGCAATTAGTCGAGTCTCGTTGTGGGCCTACCCGAAAAATGGCATCCCAATCTGTTGGATCAAGCTGCTCAGGCTCGCTGCTCATATGCAGTTCAATATTGATTGCTGGGTGATCTTGCATAAATGCATTGAGCATTGGCTGCAGCATCACTTTTGTGAGGTTAGAAGGAGCGGCAATTCTTAGTTTTCCCCGTGGCTCCTTTACATTCTTCACTGATATGTTCGGTAGTATCAACTAACTGCTGGAGTAAAGGACTGCAGTCGTCGTAAAATTTTTGTCCGGCTTCTGTTAGTGAAAGCTTTCGGGCATGACGGTTTAACAGACGAATGCTAAGGCATTCTTCCAGGGCTTGGATCCGTCGTGTTAAGGTAGCGACAGGTACCTGAGTTTTTCGAGAGGCGGCAGTATAGCTGCCGTGTTCAACAACCATACGAAACAAATTTAAATCGTCAAGCTTCATAGTTATACAATCACTGAAAACTTATAATCGGAGAATGGTATAACAAATTGTGCTACGAGATGTCATTATCCCAATAAGTTTTGCTGTAAATCAATATCATCACAGTTCTACCTATCAATCCGCCAACCTTTACGCCTTGAAAAGGTTAATTTTTGAAGTAGGTTGCATAATCAAATATTTTACGGATTGAAAGGTGCGATAGTTATGACGGAATATTAATTCCGGCCTATGCTTTTGATAGATTGGTTAGCAATTCGAGTCTTCATGCACACTTATTCAGTCAAGCCTGTTAGTGCTCCTGAGCAAGCTCAGGGGGGGGAGAAAATCATCATTCATGGAGGGCACAACCTTTGCTTGAGGATAAAGATGTTCTCGTGGTCGAAGATGATCCTGTTTTTCGCGGAATGATTACTGGTTTCCTTAAAAGCCAGGGATGCAACGTGCGTGAAGCTGAAGACGGGCTTGCAGGTCTGCAGGCTCTTAGAGACAGTATCCCAGATGTGCTGCTTTGTGATTTGGCAATGCCAGTGCTGACAGGTATGGAGTTTGTCGAAGAAATTTCCGTTCAGTACCCGATGGTGCCAATTATCGTTATTTCTGGTACTGGAGATATGGCAGATGTAGCCACGGCACTCCGCCACGGCGTCAAAGATTTTCTTATCAAGCCTCTTGATAACATTATGGTATTGAAGTCAGCAATGTTATCAGTATTAAAGACTCAAGATTCTGCTATGGAAAATAGGGATTTTTCTAGTCAGTGGTTTGGCATTGGCGAAGATGAAAGTTGCATTGATGAAGAACTGGAATGGCATATTGATGAGCTCAAAGCAACCCGCGGGCTGCTCGAGAATTGCTACTTGGACTGATGCCTGAGACGGAATCAAAGCAGGGAGACTGGCAGCTGAATTACTGTGTATTGCAGTCAGCCGATGTTCAGCCTGTCTTGTTGGATTACACCTGGCTGATGGATGGGCGCTTGGCCTTTTATTTAGTCGATTCATCGGCTGATAACGATAATGGAACGGCAACCACTTTGCTGATCCGCGCTTTTTTCAACGATTACCTGCGAACACGAATGTCAGAAGAACACGACATTAGAAGCTTAATCCAATTAATTGAAAAGGGCATGAAACACTCGGGTTATGCTGCGCCTATTAAAGCGTTGTTCGGGATATTTGATGCCTGTGATAAAAGCCTGTCGGTGACTTCAACGGGGCTGGCGGCTGTGTTACAAACCAGTGACGGTAATAAAGAACTGGTAGCTCAGCCTTGGCTGGGAATGAATGCATTCCAAAATGATACGATAGATCTGCAGCTGTCAGAGTCCGGTGGCCGATTGTCACTGAGTGAGATTGGATCGGCAAGTTTTAGCCTTACACTAAAGCGGTGTGGGTTTTAAGAACGGATTTTGGTTTCTGGACCTAAAAAAAAGCGAGAACCCAAGGTTCTCGCTTTTTGCTATTTACCTAGTAACTAGAGCTTAGCTCTCGTTACTAATATTATTACGCTTCAACAGGTTTAGCGTCGGTTGTATCATCTTCGACTGTTTTACCTTCAGCACCGTGCATCCAGCGGATGAGCTGGTTAGAGCAAAGTAGCAGTAGTACACCAGCGATAGTTGCTGCAATTGCAATACCGCTGAAGATAGCCATTGGACCTGCTTCACCAACTTGTGACCCGATAATACCGGCAACATAGTTAGCAACTGCGTTAAAGCCGAACCATGCACCCATCATCAGAGATGCCAAGCGAAGCGGAGCAAGCTTAGTTACCATTGACAGGCCGATTGGAGACAGGCAAAGCTCACCAAGCGTATGGAAGAAGTATGCGCCAACTAGCCACATCATAGATGTCTTAACTGTAATGTCGCCACCCTGCTGCATAACTGCACCAATCATGCAAAGGAAACCAACGGCAAGGAAGAACAGACCCCATTGCAAATTTAATTGGAGAGCTCGGCTCTTTTGGACCTAATTTCACCCAGAGGGCGGCAATGATTGGAGCGAGTGTAATAACAAAGAACGGATTCAGCGATTGGAACCAAGCTGCTGGTACTTCAAAGCTACCAATCATACGGTCGGTGTACTGCTGAGAGAAAATATTCATCAGGCCACCGGCTTGTTCGAATCCAGCCCAGAAGATAACCACGAACAGACCCATGATCATGATAACCTTCAGGCGATCACGTTCTATTTTGGTCATAGGCTCTTGTTTGCCTGATTTGTTCATTGCAGCAGCTCGCTTGGCTGCTGGTACTTTACCAATATCACCTAGCAGGCGTTCTGCGAAGATTAGTTGAGTCACTAGGCTCAGCAGCATACCGATACCGGCTGTCAGGAAACCTGCTTTCCAACCATAGGAAGCAGAAGCAGCACCAGCAATAATACCAGCCATTAAAGAACCTAGGTTGATACCCATGTAGAAGATAGTGAAAGCGCCGTCTCGACGGTTATCGCCTTCCTCGTATAAGTCACCCACCATGGTAGAAATGTTCGGCTTGAACATACCGTTACCGATGATCAGCAGGCCTAGCCCTAGGTAGAAAGCGGTGACTGAATGTGGGTCAACCATGCTATTTGGTAGCGCTAAAGTAAATTGACCTAGCGCCATCAGGAGACCACCAATGATGATGGAGCGGCGTTGTCCAAGGAAGTTATCGGCAATCCATCCACCAATTAGAGGAGTAATGTAGACGAGACCGGTGTAGATGCCGTAGAGGTTAAGTGCGTCTTGAGTCGACCAGCCGAGGCCGCCATTGATGGTTTTATCAGTGAGATAAAGTACCAATATTGCGCGCATGGCGTAGTAAGAAAATCGTTCCCACAGTTCTGTTCCAAACAGTAAAAACAAACCTTTTGGGTGGCCAAGCAATGTACCACTTCTCAGATTGCTCATAATTATTCTCTGTATTGAGTTGTATGTGTGTTTGCAAATTCGGTTCTTTTTATAAAGCACAAACTTTTAAACTGCAAATATTCACATTTGCAGAACAAATGAAAAACAATGCAAGCCATTGATTTAGCTAGAGTTGCATATGAATTGTTCAAAAATGAAAACTCAGATTTACAGGAGGGATTTGGTGTGTAATTCCGTAGATTTTTAATTTTGTGATTTTTTATACCACTTATTTATCTGGTTGTGGTCTTTTTTGCTATCTTTTTGTGTTTTTAACAGTTGTTACATTTGTGACGGCAGGAAACTATAAATTTTACGTTATATCAATCGCTTTGGAATAAGTTGTTCTTTGTTTACCAGTACTTATAATTTAGGGAGAATTACAGTTGGCGTTAGTTAGGCAAAGAATATTATGAAAGACTGGTACCTCCTATATTGTAAGCGCAGTGAACAGGAGCGCGCAGTGATCAATCTTGATCGCCAAGGTGTTGAGTGCTACTACCCTCAGGTAACGGTGCAAAAAATTGTCAGAGGCAAGCGGACTGAATGCGTAGAACCTTTATTCCCGGGCTATATGTTTGTCTATTTTGATCCGGAAGATATCAGTTATACAACAATCCGGTCAACGCGGGGTGTTGCTAATTTTATTCGACAAGGGGGGGCCACACCCCAGACGGTTCAACCAGAGCTGATCTATGGGTTAATGATGAATGAGGATAATGAAGAGCATCAGGTGAAGCTGTCGAGTCTGCCTCAGCCTGGTGAAAGCCTCAAATTGACACAGGGGCAGTTCAAAGGCATCGAAGCCATTTACCAGGAGCCTGATGGTGAGAAGCGTTCGTTTATGCTGATTAACTTGTTGGGTAAACCGGTTAAAGTCAGTGTACAAAATGAAGATCTTGTGAAGAAATAACGGCAATATTACTGTCAGAAACAGTATCGATAGTTTTCTGCCTGTTTGTTATAGTTTGCCCAATTATTATTAATGGAATTAAGAATGTCTAATACTTCCCCCCGTTCGTAAAGCGGTGATCCCGGTTGCCGGCCTTGGCACGCGTATGTTGCCTGCAACCAAAGCGATTCCAAAAGAAATGCTGCCAATCGTCGATAAGCCTCTGATCCAATATGTGGTTAGCGAATGTGTTGCGGCGGGTATCAAAGAAATAGTTCTGGTAACCCATTCATCAAAGAACTCGATTGAGAATCACTTCGATACGTCTTTCGAACTGGAAGCGACGCTTGAAAAGCGTGTTAAGCGTCAGCTACTTGATGAAGTACAAAGCATTTGCCCGAAGGATGTGACGATCATGCATGTTCGTCAGGGGGGGCAGGCAAAAGGTTTGGGCCATGCTGTTCTTTGTGCTCACCCGTTGGTCGGTGATGAGCCGTTTGCGGTCGTTTTGCCGGATGTTATTTTAGACGATGTAGCCAGCGATTTGCGCAAGGAAAATATGGCTGCGATGGTGAGCGTGTTCAACGAAACTGAGATCAGTCAGGTAATGGTAGAGCCAGTGCCAATGTCGGATGTCTCTAGCTATGGCGTGGCAGATATTAATGGTGCCGAGCTCAAGCCGGGTGAGACGGCACCGATGACCAAGGTTGTTGAAAAGCCTACTCTAGAAGAAGCACCTTCAAACTTGGCGATTGTCGGTCGTTATGTATTACCAGCCGAAATTTGGGGGCTTGCTTGGGCGAACACCTGTCGGTGCGGGCGATGAAATTCAGTTGACTGATGCCATTGATATGCTGATGGAATCGAAACAAGTGAATGCTTTCCATATGTCGGGCAAGAGCCATGATTGTGGAAGCAAATTAGGCTACATGCAGGCCTTTGTTGAATACGGTATGCGTCACGGAACCCTAGGCGAAGATTTTACTGCTTACCTGAAAGAAGTGGTAAAGACGCTTTAGGTAGTAAGCCCTAGGCTCTTGTTCCCTCCTCTTATGAAGGGGGAGGGCTAGGGTGGGGTATCTTTTTTTAGAAGCTATCAACTCGAATATTGTTAATCCGAATGGTACTGCTCACACGCGAGTAGCGTATTTTCAATCAGGGTCGCAACTGTCATTGGGCCAACGCCACCGGGAACAGGCGTAATGTGGCGGGCTTTCTCGCGGGCGATATCGTATTCGACATCACCGACCAACTTACCGCTGTCTAACCGGTTGATACCGACATCCATAATCGTGGCACCCCTCTTTGATCCATTCTCCCGGGATAAAGTTAGGCTTGCCGACTGCGACAATCAAAATGTCTGCCTGGCGAACATGCTGCTCCAAGCTTTTGGTAAAGCGGTGGCAGGTAGTGGTCGTTGCACCAGCCAGTAATAACTCGAGGGTCATCGGGCGACCGACAATGTTTGATGCGCCGACAACAACAGCATGTTTGCCTCGAACGGCAATATTATAACGTTCAAGCAGCGTCATAATGCCTTTGGGCGTACAAGAGCGTAGCTTAGGAATACGCTGGCATAGACGGCCTACGTTGTAGGGATGGAAGCCATCGACATCTTTTTCCGGATCGATTTCTTCAAGTACTTTAGTGGTATCGATGCCTGCAGGTAGCGGCAGCTGAACTAAAATGCCGTCGATTCCACTATCGCTGTTAAGCTCGTTGATCAGGGCCAGCAACTCAGTCTCTGAAGTTGTCGCCGGAAGGTCAAAAGACTTGGATACAAAACCGACCTCATCACATGCTTTACGTTTGCTACCGACATAAATTTGTGAGGCCGGATCCTGCCCGACAAGCACTACGGCTAAACCTGGTGCACGCAATCCCGCTTCAACGCGCGCTTTTACACGAGCAGCAACTTCTTGACGAACGGTTTGGGAGATGAGTTTTCCATCAATTATTTGAGCGGCCATGATTATCCTTTGGGCTGTAGTTAACGGAACATTGACATTGTCGCAAAGAATGTGACTGAGATCTACAGCGCAAACGTTTGCTTTTTACAGTAAAGTAAAAACAGTATGATATGTTGGCTTAGCGTTACAAAGTCAGTGGGCCGTACCTATTCGTCAGTGTACTTTTTCATTTCGATAATATACTGGGTATTACGGTTAATCGTATTCATGTATCAGTTACTTACTGAATTTAATGCGAATTGTTGTTACTTTGAGCACTTGGTGCTAGAGGGCGGTAAATTCAGAGAAAAAGCATTGACGTAACGGACAGGGGACGTATAATCCCGTCCCGTAACTTAGCGTTACACATTAATTTAGCGCCCTTAGCTCAGCTGGATAGAGCACGTCCCTTCTAAGGATGTGGTCGCAGGTTCGAATCCTGCAGGGCGCGCCATTTCCCTTCTAGTAACACTTTTCTCCGAACAACCAACTTATTTTGTTTTTTTAACGTTCCTTGTGAAAGCTCGATGTCGTTTACCGACTAGCGAATAACTCGCCCTGAGTTATTACCCGTTTTTCCTGTTCCGCCTGGGTGATGTTTGGGTTGTCCGCCGATCTCTTGAACTAAAAGTGCTTTTAATGCGGCTATTTCCCTCGGGTTTGACGGTTGCCAACAAGCGATTACTTTTGCTTTGTTCCTTTTCATGGTGGATCTCCTTATATACGGGCAAATTCTTACCTGTTATTGCTAACAAGAATGATATCCTCGATCACTTGCACTTTATGTGCTTTCTGTTGCTTATTTAGAATGTTTTTGATTTTTTCATTCGTTACCGGTTTCGTGCCATTTTCTTTCCCAGAATAGAACGCTGCCGGCTTATCTTGGCGTAGTGGCTGCTCAAAATATGGTCATTTGAAAATGCTGTGTCCTGAGCACAAAAGCAGCATTCACGTACCGTTTGGTGGCGATATACCAACTCATTGTCAAAAAAACAGAAAAGGTAGGGCAATTTTTACTATTTACCCTTGAAAATGGAATTTTTGCCCCCCCTATCTTGTGTGAAAGGTTTGAGTGCGGTTGAGTCGACTCTGTCTCGACGGCGGGCTGTAGGCTCGTTATAATACCGCGTTTTAATTTCTGGATCAGTGGCTTCAAGGCCAGCAGAAACAGAAATTATCAGAATTAAGGCGTTATGGTTTCGGCTCGGCCGTCGCCATAACACGAAAGGATGCCACCGTCAGCATATGACTGATCGGCAACATCACTCAGAGAATTACTGAGTAAGTTTTGAGGTTAAATAAAATGCAAGTTACCGTTGAAACCACTGAAGGCCTAGAACGCCATCTAACTATCACAGTTCCTGCTGCTAACATTGAAGATGCAGTAACAGCAGAACTGAAAAAAATTGCTAAAAATCGTCGTTTCGATGGTTTCCGTCCAGGTAAAGCGCCAATTAAAATGGTTGCTCGTATGTTTGGCGCTTCTGTACGTCAAGACATCCTTGGTGAAGTGATGCAGCGTCACTACATCGAAGCGATCGTTAAAGAAAAAATCAACCCAGCTGGCGCGCCTACTTTTGCTCCTGTGGAAATCGCAGAAGGCAAAGACCTAGTATTCAAAGCGTCTTTCGAAATCTTCCCAGAGATCGAACTATCTGGTCTTGACAAAATCACTGTTGAAAAACCAGCAGTAGACGTTAAAGACGAAGACGTTACGACTATGCTTGATACACTACGCAAGCAACAGGCAACTTGGTCTGAGGTTGACGCTGCTGCAGTTGCTGATAGCCGTGTAACTATCGACTTCACAGGTTCTGTTGACGGTGAAGAATTCGAAGGCGGAAAAGCTGAAGGCTTTGCTCTAGCAATGGGCCAGGGCCGCATGATCCCAGGTTTCGAAGACGGTGTTGTTGGTAAGAAAGCTGGTGACGAGTTTACTGTAGAAGTAACTTTCCCAGAAGAGTACCACGCTGAGAACCTAAAAGGTAAAGCTGCTTCTTTCGTTATCAAGCTGCATAAAGTTGAAGCACAAGAGCTACCTGAGCTAACTGAAGAGTTTGTCTCTAAGTTTGGTGTTGAAGACGGTTCTGTTGACGGTCTGAAAGCTGAAGTTCGTAAGAACATGGAGCGTGAGCTTAAGCAAGCAGTTAAAGGTCGCATCAAAGATCAGGTTCTTAACGGCCTAATCGAGCAAAACGACATCGAAGTTCCTGCTGCACTTATCGATCAGGAAATCAACGTTCTTCGCCAGCAGGCGGCTCAGCGTTTCGGCGGTGATGCTCAGAATACTCCTGAGCTACCACGTGAGCTGTTCGAAGAGCAGGCTAAGCGTCGCGTAGTAGTTGGCCTACTTCTTGGTGAAGTGATCAAGTCTGAAGAGCTGAAAGCAGATGACGAGCGTGTTAAAGCGCTAATCACTGAAATGGCTTCTGCATACGAAGATCCAACAGAAGTTGTTGCTTACTACGAGCAGAACGAACAGATGATGAACAACATGCGTAACGTTGCTCTAGAAGAGCAGGCGATTGACGCACTTCTAGCTAAAGCACAGGTTTCTGATAAAGAAGTTAGCTTCGACGAGCTAATGAACCAACAGCAGCCTGCAGCTTAATTTGCTGAAATTACTGTAGAGATTTGACTTTGTTTCAAATCTTCTGCTAACAATGGTCCGTGTGAGAGTAATTTCATTCGGGCCATTTATTTTAGGGAAATAACGTTATGAGCTACCAAGAAAACAACGCCATGTCGCCAATTATGAATGCGCTGGTACCTATGGTGGTCGAGCAGACTTCTCGTGGTGAGCGTTCCTACGACATCTATTCCCGACTACTAAAAGAGCGTGTGATTTTTCTGACCGGTCAGGTTGAGGATCACATGGCCAACCTAGTGGTTGCACAGCTTTTATTCCTTGAGTCTGAAAATCCAGACAAAGATATCTTCCTTTACATCAATTCTCCGGGTGGCTCGGTAACTGCAGGTATGTCAATTTATGACACGATGCAGCATATTAAGCCTAACGTGAGCACTTTTTGTATGGGCCAAGCTTGTTCAATGGGGGGCATTCCTGCTCGCTGGTGGTGCGCAAGGCAAACGTTTCTGTCTGCCTAATTCGCGTGTGATGATTCACCAGCCGCTAGGTGGCTTCCAGGGCCAGGCATCTGATATTCAGATTCATGCTCAAGAAATTTTAACTATCAAGAAACGACTAAACAATATGCTTGCCGAACATACTGGCCAGCCACTCGAAGTGGTTGAGCGTGATACTGACCGTGATAATTTCATGTCAGCAGAGCAAGCAGTTGAGTACGGCTTGGTAGATGCAGTTTTGAGTAACCGTGAGTAACTCTGTTTTTGGTTCTGTGGCACAGGTTTGCTGAGACGCGGAGCAAAATGATAAGAGTTGTTATACACTCAAAACAAGGCAATGATGGTTGAATCCCAAAAAGAGGTTAGCGAATGACAGATAAGCGAAAAGAGAGTGGTAGTGGAAAACTGCTGTACTGCTCTTTCTGCGGCAAAAGTCAACACGAAGTTCGCAAGCTGATTGCAGGCCCTTCTGTTTATATTTGCGATGAGTGCGTTGATCTATGCAACGATATTATTCGTGAAGAAATTAAAGAAGTGATGCCAAAGCGTGACGGCAGCGAGCTTCCTACGCCACAGGAAATTCGTACGAACCTGGATGATTACGTTATTGGTCAGAACCATGCGAAGAAGGTATTGGCAGTAGCGGTATACAACCATTATAAACGTCTTCGAAATGGTGACACCACCAGTGACGGTGTTGAGCTTGGTAAGAGTAACATTCTGCTGATCGGCCCGACCGGTAGTGGTAAGACTTTACTGGCGGAAACGCTGGCACGTATGTTGGATGTTCCGTTTACTATGGCTGATGCAACCACGCTGACTGAAGCGGGTTATGTCGGTGAAGATGTGGAAAATATCATCCAGAAGCTGCTACAGAAATGTGATTATGACGTAGCGAAAGCAGAGCGTGGTATTGTTTACATCGATGAAATCGATAAGATTTCACGTAAGTCAGACAATCCATCTATTACCCGTGATGTATCGGGTGAAGGCGTTCAGCAGGCATTGTTGAAACTGATTGAAGGTACGGTAGCGTCTGTTCCGCCACAAGGCGGTCGCAAGCACCCCACAGCAGGAGTTCTTACAGGTTGATACCTCTAAGATTCTGTTTATTTGTGGTGGTGCGTTTGCCGGTTTGGATAAGGTGGTTGATCAGCGTGTTGCAACAGGTACAGGCATTGGCTTTGGAGCTGATGTTCGTTCAAAAGACGGATCTCGTACTTTGAGCGACTTGTTTGAGCAGGTTGAGCCGGAAGATCTGGTGAAATACGGCTTGATCCCAGAGTTTATTGGCCGTCTTCCTGTGACAGCAATTCTGAGCGAGCTGGACGAAGATGCACTGGTACAGATCCTACGTGAACCAAAGAACGCGTTGACCAAGCAGTATGCAGCATTGCTTGAGTTGGAAAACGTCGAACTTGAGTTCCGTGACGATGCATTGGTAGCGATTGCCCGCAAGGCGATGCAACGTAAAACCGGTGCTCGTGGTCTACGCTCAATCGTGGAAGCGGTTCTGCTTGATACCATGTACGAACTCCCTTCTGCTGAAGGTGTGAGTAAAGTTGTAATTGATGAATCAGTAATTAAAGGCGAGTCTGAACCGCTGCTGATTTATGAAAATACCGAAAATCAAGCAGCTGGCGCTGAGTGATTGTCTAATAACTGCTCATAATGTTGAAAAAAAGGAGGCTTTTGCCTCCTTTTTTTATTTTCTGTTACTTATCCCGTTGAATCTTTCCGCTTTACCCCCCCATATACTCAGTAGAGAGATTGAACGGAAGAGAGAAGAATATGAACTTGGAGCGTTCGGAACGCCTTGAAATCCCCCCCGTTCTGCCACTGCGTGATGTGGTGGTCTACCCCTCATATGGTTATTCCATTGTTTGTAGGCCGGGATAAATCTATTCGTTGTCTTGAGTCGGCAATGGATGACAATAAACAAATTTTGTTGGTAGCCCCAGAAAGAAGCGGCTACTGACGAGCCTTCGATCGAAGACCTGTATGATGTTGGTACGGTCGCGACCATTCTTCAGTTGTTGAAACTGCCTGATGGTACGGTGAAAGTGTTGGTTGAAGGCCAGCAGCGTGCCAAAGTTGAAAACCTTAAGGATGATGAATTCTTTACGGCTGATGCTGAGTTCCTGGTGACCCAGGAAATGGATGAACGCGAGCAGGAAGTATTGGTCCGCACCGCAATTAATCAGTTTGAAGGTTTTATCAAGCTGAATAAGAAGATCCCACCGGAAGTACTGACTTCACTCAATGGTATTGATGAAGCGGCACGCCTTGCTGATACTATTGCTGCCCATATGCCGTTGAAGCTGGCTGATAAGCAGAAAGTACTCGAGATCGTTGATATCACGGAACGCCTCGAGTTCCTGATGGCGATGATGGAGTCTGAAATCGATCTGCTACAGGTTGAAAAGCGCATTCGTGGCCGCGTCAAGAAGCAGATGGAAAAGAGTCAGCGCGAGTATTACCTCAACGAACAAATGAAAGCTATCCAGAAAGAGCTAGGTGAGCTGGATGATGCACCGGATGAATTCGAATCTTTGAAGAAGAAGATCGAAGAGTCGAAAATGCCGGTTGAGGCGCGCGAGAAAACTGAGCAGGAACTACAGAAGCTGAAGATGATGTCACCGATGTCAGCAGAAGCAACGGTTGTGCGCGGTTATATCGACTGGATGCTAAGCGTACCTTGGCACAAGCGCTCCAAGGTGAAGAAGAACCTTGCCAAAGCAGAGGAAGTTCTGAATGCCGATCATTACGGCCTAGAGCGTGTTAAAGAACGTATTCTTGAGTACTTGGCGGTACAGAGCCGTATCAACAAGCTAAAAGGTCCGATCCTTTGTCTTGTCGGTCCTCCGGGCGTGGGTAAAACCTCGCTGGGCCAGTCTATTGCCGCTGCAACAGGCCGTAAGTATGTGCGAATGGCACTCGGTGGTGTACGCGACGAAGCGGAAATCCGTGGTCACCGTCGTACCTATATTGGTTCGATGCCGGGCAAGCTGATCCAGAAAATGGCCAAGGTGGAAGTGAAAAACCCACTGTTCCTACTGGATGAGATCGACAAGATGTCGTCGGACATGCGCGGCGATCCGTCATCGGCTTTGCTAGAAGTGCTTGATCCCGAGCAGAACAACGCCTTTAACGATCACTACCTCGAGGTGGACTACGATCTGTCTGATGTCATGTTTGTCGCGACATCTAACTCGATGAATATTCCGGGGGCCGTTATTGGACCGTATGGAAGTGATCCGTCTGTCGGGTTATACCGAAGATGAGAAGCTCAATATTGCCAAGCGTCATTTGCTGGATAAGCAGATTAAACGCAACGGTTTGAAGCCTGGTGAGGTTGAGGTTGATGACTCTGCCCTGATAGGCATCATTCGCTATTACACCCGTGAGGCGGGCGTACGTAGCCTTGAGCGCGAAATTTCTAAACTGTGTCGTAAGGCGGTGAAAGAGATCCTGCTTAATCCTGGTACCAAAAAGGTGACAATTAATCAGGAAAACTTGAAGGCATACCTGGGTGTTCAGCGTTTTGACTACGGTAAAGCCGAAGAGAACAACCGCATTGGTCAGGTAACCGGCCTGGCCTGGACGGAAGTGGGCGGTGATTTGCTGACTATCGAAACCGAGTCGATGCCGGGTAAAGGTAAATTTACCTATACTGGTTCACTGGGCGACGTGATGCAGGAGTCGATTCAGGCTGCAATGACGGTCGTGCGTACTCGTGCGGAGCGTCTTGGTGTGGTCGCTGATTTCTACGAGAAGCGTGACATTCATGTTCACGTGCCGGAAGGTGCAACACCGAAAGATGGTCCTAGTGCGGGTATTGCTATGTGTACGGCACTGGTTTCAAGCCTGACGGGTAACCCGGTGCGTGGTGATGTTGCCATGACGGGTGAAATCACCTTGCGTGGTGAGGTATTGCCAATTGGTGGTCTGAAGGAAAAACTGCTGGCTGCACACCGTGGTGGTATCAAGACGGTGCTTATCCCGAAAGAGAACGAGCGTGATTTAGAAGAGATCCCTGATAACGTTATTGCTGATTTGGAAGTGCGCCCGGTGCGTTGGATTGATGAAGTACTGACGGTAGCACTGCAGAATAATCCGACGGGCATTGAGCTGGTAAACGCCCAAAACAGTGACATGCAGCAAAGTTAAGTAAAGAAAAGACGCTTTCAAGTGCGAAAAGCCTTGTCAGCGTTTTTTTGTATCGCTATAAGTTAGGTCTAATTCGCTGTAAGCTCAATAATATCAACACTTACCCGTATCTCAGGTGTTCTGTGTTGGTATAATTAGGCCTGATACAATTTTTTTGTCCGTTACAAGTTTTAAGCTTGTTGACAAGGTAGCTTGCGGACAAGGTTCATAGAGGGGGGGATGAAATCGTGAACAAAACTCAGTTAGTTGATAAAATTGCTGAAAATGCAGATATTTCTAAAGCGTCAGCTGGTCGTGCTCTGGATGCATTCATTGACGCTGTTTCAGACACCTTGAAATCAGGTGATCAGGTTGCACTTGTTGGTTTTGGTACCTTCTCTGTACGTGAGCGTTCAGCGCGTACTGGCCGCAACCCACAAACGGGTGAAGAAATCCAGATTTCTGCGGCAAAAGTACCTGGCTTTAAAGCAGGTAAAGCGCTTAAGGATTCTGTAAACTAACAGTGGCTTTGGCCCGCTGTTTGTATTGAACAAACATCGATGCGGGTTGTCAGAGTAACTGACAACTTGGCATGAAATGAGGGGCGCATCGGGTTGATGCGCTTTTTTTACTTTGTATCAGTGTGAAATATTCAGTACCTGGTGCCCATTGGCTAGGTATACGAAGGCATTCTTCACAACACCGTGCCAGATCGAATTAGTAGGAGATACGGCAGATTATGATGGAGCGTATGCGCGAAGGCGCTAGCAGCATTTGGGTCAAGATTATTCTTGGCTTAATTATTTTTTCTTTTGTTTTTGCCGGTGTGGGCAGCTACCTAGCCGGTG